>UMID01023289.1_pt1 | contig 10218 bp, 6 predicted proteins | sample 1965691 | NCBI WGS metagenome assembly UMID01 (sample SAMEA4836115, study PRJEB28245) | human gut metagenome | biome: gut microbiome; material: fecal sample | place: Denmark | collected 2008 | reverse complement strand
GAACCGGGTAATTGATGCTGGGAGTTACCACTTCCAGCTGATCCTTAATTTTCTCGGAAAGCTCCCTGGGATGCTTCTGTTCCAGAAGCGCATGGTGCCCGTCCCGGTAACTGCGGATCATCATATTTCCGGGCATTCCCATATCGCCTACCAGACCCATGCCCAGCCGGTCTTCTGGCACAAAGGCCAGGGAGACGCCCATATTTTTGATCTTCATGGGATCCTTTCCCAGGAGCTCATCTGTGTGTCCGGTAGAAGGATCGGTAAACAGAATGCTCCCTTCTCCGGCCTGCAGACCGGCCACTGCTTCCAGAAGTTCCTTCTGACCGCTGCCTGCAATCCCTGCGATTCCCAAGATTTCCCCGCTGTTGGCAGTGAAACTTACATTGTCTAAAGCCTTTACTCCATATTTGTTTAAGCAGGTGAGATTTTTTACCTCCAGGCACTTTTTGGGATTTTTGGGAAGGGGACGGTCAATGTCCAGAGTCACTTTTTCTCCCACCATCATCTCAGTGAGGGAGAGTTCGGTGGCTTCGCTGGTGTTTACAGTACCGATGTATTTGCCCTTCCGGAGAATGGAAACCCGGTCAGAGATGGCCAGAACCTCATGGAGCTTGTGAGTGATAATGATAATGGCCTTTCCGTCCTTTTTCATGTTGCGGAGTACATCAAAAAGATGATCCGTCTCCTGTGGAGTGAGCACTGCGGTAGGTTCGTCCAGTATCAGAAGATTGGCGCCCCGGTACAGCATTTTTACAATCTCTACCGTCTGTTTTTCTGATACGGACATATCGTATACTTTCTTATTCAGATCCAGTTGAAAGCCATAGCGCTGGATCAGTTTGGAGATGTCTGCAATGACATCCTTCATCCGAATGATGGGGGACTGATTTTGCATTCCCAGGATGATGTTCTCCGCTGCTGTAAAGATATCGATCAGCTTAAAATGCTGGTGGATCATGCCGATGCCCAGCGCATAGGCATCTTTTGGGGAGCGGATGGTAACCTCCTTCCCATCGGCAAAGATATGTCCTTTGTCAGGGAAGTAGATGCCGGAGAGCATGTTCATCAGCGTGGTTTTTCCGCTGCCATTCTCTCCCAGCAGGGAAAGAATCTCTCCCTTTTTTACGGACAGGGATATGTTATCATTGGCAGCAACCTTGCCGAAATACTTGCAGATCCCTTTTAATTCAATGGCGTATTCAGACATATAGATTCCTCAATTCTGTGGTAATATAACGTGAAAAATGGGGACTGCCGCACAAAAAGTGATGTTCATTTTGTGCGGCAGTCCCCAAACACGTTTGAAAGTACGTGAAATTTAGGGAAACGCGGATGCAAGCGCTTCCTTAGAATACCTGATTCAGCTCTGTGATGCCGTCGATGTGGAATGCGAAGGCGGGAGCGGAAGCCAGCTCAGACTCCATAAAGTATCCGTCCGGGCTGATGTACTCTAAACCGTAGTAGGTCTCTGCCAGATCATCAGTGGCAGTGGTGGTGATGGTTTCGCCGTCTACGGTCCAGGTGGAAGTGTCGAATACATGCAGGGAACCGTCATCAATAGCAGCCCATGCAGCGTCTACCGCTTCCTGAGTTCCTTCTGCGCAGGCAGAACCCAGTTCGGTGATCCATACAGCGCCGTCAGAATGGCCGTGGCACCAGTCAGTATCAATAGTCTCGCCGTTTAAGATGCACTGGGTTGCGTAGGTGTAGTAGGGGCCCCACTTAATAGAAGCGGAGGTAAGCGCATAGTTGGGAGCAGCGTCCAGCATGGAAACATTGTAACCTACGTTGTAAACCTGGTTGGCTTCACAGCCTGCTGCAGCGCCGGTGGTATCTGCGTGCTGGCTTACCAGAACACAGCCGTTGGCGATGAGTGCCTCAGCAGTCTCCTTCTCCAGAGCCTGATCAGCCCAGGAACCGGTATATTTTACTTCCATGGTCACATTGGGGCATACAGATCTTACCCCCAGGAAGAAAGCGGTATAACCGGAGATTACCTCTGCGTAGGAATAAGCGCCTACATAACCGATCTTTTCGGTATTGTCCTCACCGTAAAGCTCTTTGAGCTTCATGCCTGCAACTACGCCGGAAACGTAGCGAGACTCATAGACAGAGGTGAAATAGTTGTGCATATTTTCCAGTCCGGAGGAAGCGGCCTGATAACCGGTTCCATGACAGAACTGAATGTCAGGATACTCAGAAGCAGCCTGAATCATGTAATCCTCAAAACCGAAGCTGTTGCCAAAGATGATCTGACAGCCCTGCTCCGCCAGGTCCACCACTGCGTCATAGCAGCTCTCATCTTCAGGGGTGTTGTACTTGCAGATGATTTGATCATCGGACAGACCAAGCGCTTCCTGCATCTCTTCCAAACCAATCATGTGAGCGTAGGTGTATCCCTCCTGCTCATCACCGATGAACACAAATCCTACCTTCAGATCAGCCAGATCTACAGGCTCAGCAGCGCTTGCAGTGAAAGCAGCTCCCAGAGAAACTGCTGCTGCGGCAGCCAGTACGGCCAGTTTTTTCCATAACTTCATATTTTTTCTCCTCCTTTTGTAAATGAAACATGGGTGTATGGATACGAAAATAGCGGCCGACGGATCACTGAGAAGAAAAGCCTGCTCTGGAGAAGATCATCAGCTTCAGGGGAGCAGTAGTTCTGAAGGGATATTTCAAGAAAGAAACAAATATAGAAAGTAATCCCCTATATCTCTTATACATAGAAAAGACAGACATACGAAAAGGTATATCTGCCGTAAACGATCTGCTGCATAAAAACCAATAGTCGCATTTGATCGGTATGCGGTAGAAACGTCTGAACCATCTTCTCAGACTTATATCGGCGTAGCAATTTTTCTTAGTTTTATTTTAACAACAGGCCTGTTTATTGTCAACCAAAACAGCTGGGAAATTGGCAACAGAATGAATTATGGGCATGGGGAGTTGACTTTTTATATACCGAACGGTATAATAAAACAAAAGTAAAATTGGGAGAAAGGAGCCTGAATGGAAAACAGAGAAAGAATTTTACAGTGTGCGGAGGAACTGTTTTACGCCAGGGGTTACGATGCCGTGGGTGTCCAGGAGATCGCAGATCGAGCAGGGATCAGCAAGCCTACCCTGTACTACTATTTTGGCAGCAAGCGCGGGCTTCTTCAGGCCATTCTGGACGCAAAGTTTGAAAAAATGTACCGCTGTATTCAGATTCCCGAGGAAATATGGGATGTAAAAGAGCGGCTGCATCATCTGGCCAGCGCATACTATGGTTTTTTTCAGGAGGAAAAGAAGTTTCATATGCTTTTGATGGCTCTGTTCTATTCTGCCAGGGAGAACGAAGCCTATCAGACCGTGCATCCCTATCTCATAGACTTCTATCAGGCCACGGTGGCGGTGTTTGAGAACTGTTCAGATCAGCTGGGAAATATGAACGGCCGTCAGAATCAGTTTGCCATCAGCTTTATGGGAATGATCAATCAGTATCTGATGCAGGAAGCGGATCGGGAGACCGGTATCTTTGGGAAAAAGCAGGGAGAGACGATCTTTGGCTTGGTGAATCAGTTTATGTATGGCATTTTTTCGTGAGAGGGAAGAAGCCAAGACGCAGCATGGGCTGTACGGTGGAAGGTCAGGAGGGCCTTGCCGGGTTCCGGCGGTTTCGGATGGCAGATTTGGCCGTGATCACAGACTGCTATATCCGGATAATGGCGATAGTGAAAATGATAGCAATAGAATAGCAACGGAAATAAGGATAAAAATAAGAACAGAATTAAGTAAAGAAGCAAAACAGGAGGTTTTACAATGAGCAAGTGGTTTGAGCGGGCTGCCTTTTACCATATTTATCCGTTGGGCCTGTGCGGCGCTCCGGCGGTGAATCCCATGGGAGAGTCAGTACACCGGTTTTTGGAGCTGGAAAAGTGGCTGCCTCACATTGAGAAGCTGGGCTGCGGAGGAATCTATATCGGTCCCCTGTTTCAGTCAGGCACCCATGGGTATGACACCATAGATTATAAGCAGGTGGACGGCCGGCTGGGAGACAATGAGGATTTCAGGCGTTTTGTGGATAAGGCTCACAGCCTTGGGCTCCGGGTTGTGGTGGACGGTGTGTTCAATCATACGGGAAAGGGCTTTTTTGCCTTTGAGGATATCCGGAGGAATCGGGAACATTCCGCCTACTGCAGCTGGTATAAGGGACTGAATTTCCAGGGAAGCTGCCACGGAGAAAGCTTTGGTTATGAGTCCTGGAGAAATTGCGGGGATCTGGCCAACTTAAACCTGCAGAACCAGGAAGTGAAGGATTATCTGTTTGAGGTGATCCGCTTCTGGATCCGGGAATTTGATATTGACGGGATTCGTCTGGACTGTGCGGACTGCCTGGATTTTGATTTTATGAGACAGATGCGCCGTCTTACAGCCCAGGAGAAAGAGGACTTCTGGCTGATGGGAGAGGTGATATATGGAGATTATAGCCGGTGGGCCAATGAAGAGATGCTTCATTCGGTCACCAATTATGAGCTGCATAAGGGGCTGTATTCCGGTCACAATGATCATAATTATTTTGAGATCGCCCATACCATCCGCCGTCAGTTTGATGAGAACGGAGGAATTTACCGGGGGCGTATCCTGTATGGCTTTGCAGATAATCACGATGTATCCAGGCTGGTGAATAAATTAAAGAACAAAGAACATCTGAAGCCGGTGTACGGGCTTTTGTATACACTGCCCGGGATCCCATCGGTGTACTATGGTTCAGAATGGGGGGTGGAGGGAGCCAAGGAGCAGGGAGATGCGGCTCTGCGGCCTTCTCTGTCTCTGGAGGAACTTCAAAAAAAACCTCCGGTGCCTGGCCTGGCAGAGTGGATCGCCTTTCTTGGGAATTGCCGGAAGGAGTATCCGGTGCTGGCGGAGGGCTGTTACCGGGAGCTGCTTTTGACAAACCGTCAGTATGCTTTTGCCAGAATGAACGAGTATCAGGCTGTGATCACTGCGGTGAATAATGACGAAGGGGAGGCAGAGCTTTGGATCCGACTACCCCGGGAGGGAAACCTTACAGATTTGGAGACAAGAGAAACCATTGAGCCGGAAAGCGGGCAGCTTCACATGACAGTTCCAGCCGGGGGCTGCCGCTTAATCGGAGTGAATGTGTGACAGGCGGAAACAGAAGGATTCAGACAAAATTTGAATGAAGAGATAAGCGGACTGCCGTCGGAATAGGGCAGCCTGCATTTGGCATTGGAAAATCAAAGCAAGGGATTGATAAAGGAGTAAGAGGGATGAAAGAGAATGAAAAAAAGGGAAGGGCAGTTTCCGGGAAAGAAGTCAAAGCTGCTGGGAGAGTATCGGGAAAGAAGTCAAATTCTGCTGTAAGTGCAGGGGGAAAGAGTACAAAGAAAACCGGAAAATCAGAGGCTAGGGGAACCGGGGCTGCTGGAAAGGCAGCGGCAGGAGGAACAGTCAGTCAGATGGTGCCTCCGGATCCGGCCTTTGTGACAGAGCTGGATCAGTATCTGTTCGGGCAGGGAGTTCACTATGATATTTTTCGGAAGTTGGGAGCTCATCCGGCAAAGAAGAACGGGAAAAAAGGGATTTATTTTGCAGTCTGGGCGCCCAATGCCAGAGGGGTAAATGTGATTGGCAGCTTTAACGGGTGGTCAGAAATCAGTCATCCCATGGAACGCCTGGAACCGCTGGGGATTTATGAGCTGTTTGTGCCGGAGGCCCATCAGGGAGATATGTATAAATTCCTGATTTTGGCGAAGGACGGAAGAAAGCTGTATAAGGCAGATCCTTTTGCCAATGCAGCGGAGATGCGGCCGGGAACGGCTTCGGTGGTGACGGATATTTCCAGAATCCGCTGGAGTGATTCTGCCTGGAGGAAGAAGCAGCAGCATTTTGCGCCGGATAAAAGCCCGGTTTCCATTTACGAGGTGCATCCGGGAAGCTGGAGGAAGCATCCCCATGAGGAGGGGGAGGATGGCTTTTATACCTATCGGGAGCTGGCGGAGAGCCTTACGAACTATGTGAAGGATATGGGTTATACCCATGTGGAGCTTATGGGGATTGCGGAGCATCCCTTTGACGGTTCCTGGGGGTATCAGGTTACAGGGTACTATGCCCCTACCTCCCGGTATGGGAGCCCGGAGGACTTTGCCTACCTGGTAAATTATCTTCACAGAAATAACATCGGCGTGATTTTGGACTGGGTGCCCGCTCATTTTCCAAAAGATGCCCATGGATTGGCAGAATTTGACGGCACCTGCGTGTTTGAATATGCGGATCCCAGGAAGGGGGAGCATCCGGACTGGGGAACCAAGGTATTTGACTATGGGAAGAATGAGGTGAAAAACTTCCTCATCGGAAATGCTCTGTTTTGGGTGGAGCAGTACCATGTGGACGGCCTTCGGGTGGATGCGGTGGCTTCCATGCTGTATCTGGATTACGGCCGTCAGGATGGCCAGTGGGTTCCTAACCAATACGGAGAAAATAAAAATCTGGAGGCCATTGAGTTTTTCAAGCATTTGAACAGCGTGGTTCAGGGAAAACATCCGGGAACCATGATCATTGCGGAGGAGTCCACCGCATGGCCCAAGGTGACAGACCGGCCGGAAAATGACGGACTGGGCTTTACGCTGAAATGGAACATGGGCTGGATGCACGACTTCCTGGAATACATGAAGCTGGATCCTTATTTCAGGAAATACAACCATAACAAAATGACCTTTGCCATGACCTATGCCTACTCGGAAAAATATGTGCTGGTACTGTCCCACGATGAGGTGGTGCATCTGAAATGTTCCATGATCAACAAGATGCCCGGGTTGTACGATGACAAATTTGCCAACCTGAAAGCAGGCTATACCTTCATGATGGGGCATCCCGGCAAGAAGCTTCTGTTCATGGGACAGGAGTTCGCCCAGTTCCAGGAGTGGAGCGAGGCACGGGAGCTGGACTGGTTTTTGCTGGCAGAAAAGAATCACCAGCAGATGCAGGCCTTTGTCCGGGAGCTGCTGCATCTTTATAAGAGCACTCCGGCCCTGTATGAGGCTGACTGCAGTCCGGAAGGCTTTGAATGGATCAATGCAGACGATGGAGACCGGAGTATCTTCAGTTTTATGCGCCATTCGGAAAGCGGCAGAAGCAATCTGCTGTTTGTGATCAACTTTACACCAGTGGCCAGGCCGGATTACCGGGTGGGAGTTCATCGGAGAAAACAGTACAAGCTGGTGCTAAACAGCGATGATGCTCAGTTTGGAGGCTCCGGAAAAGAGCGGCCGGACAGTTACAAGGCGGTGAAAAAGGAATGCGATGGAAAGACGTATTCCTTTGCCTACGATCTTCCGGCTTATGGAGTGGCGGTATTTAAGTTTTAAAGAATAAGAATCAAGAAAGCATATGGATTTTCCCTTTGGACAGAAGGGATGGGGATTTAAAAAGAGGGGGTGCTGCAAAATACGAATCCCGGCGGATTTTCGGTGTGTTTTTTTCCGAAAAGATGTTGTTTTCTGAGAAAAATCATCCGAAAGAGTACCGCCGGAAGTATTTTGCAGCATCCCCGCCAGAGTTATGTATTTGCTGCTTACCGCTGTATTTAAGAACAAGTAATTTTTTTTTTACCAATTCTTTTTCGGTTAGCATCCTTTCATGATAATTCCTTATATTTGCGAATTTGAATCGAAAGAGCCGAACCGTTTTTGCATATCAGCAATTTCAGCCATTTGGGTACGGATTTTCTTTGTATCCTCTGCGTCTAAGTTTTTCTTCCTTATTCCTGGAAATTGTGGTAAAATAGAGACCTAATATGGAGTTTTATGCGCGTTTGAGCAAAAAGGTGCGCAAACCGGGAGAACGGTATTTCTGTCTTCCGATTTTGAGATTTTTGTGAGATAGTAGGGAGAATGGCTATGAATACAAAATTTAAGGCAAAGTACAGCGGCGATTTGAAGCTTCACTGGCAGTGGAGCGTGATCCTGGCTCTGACGCTGCTGATTTTGGACGGCGCCATGTTCTGGGTATCCAGGGAAGCAGGTTTTCTTGCACTGATCTTTACGGTGCTCTATTTTTTGGGTGTGCTGTGGATGTATTTTCACTACAAGCCCAGAATTCTGCGGGAACTGGTGAATTTTGCCACCGGATACGGCCAGGTGCAGAAGGCCATCCTGGAGGAGTTTGAGATTCCGGCTGCCCTTTTGGAGCCGGACGGCAAGGTGCTCTGGATGAATAACCGGCTCTATGAGCTGACGGAGAAGCATAAAGGCTACCGGAAAAATATTTCCAGCCTGTTTCCGGAAATATCCAGGGAGATCCTCCCGGAGAATGGGTGGAGCAGAGAACTGCGGCTGGAGTATAAGGAGTATGATTTTCGGGCACAGGTGCAGAAGATTTCTCTGAATGACCTGGTGGATGATGCGGCTTTGGTGGAGCGCGAGGGGGATGAAGAATTTCTCTACATGGTCTATCTGTTTGATGAGACGAATCTGAACCGCTATATCCGGGAGAATAAAGAGCAGCGTCCGGTGGTGGGACTGTGCTACATTGACAATTATGAAGAGGTGATGGATCGGGTGGATGAGGTTCATCAGTCTCTTCTGAATGTGTTGGTAGACCGGAAAATTAATAAATATTTTTCTGCCATGGAGGCTCTGATCAAAAAGCTGGAGAAGGATAAGTATCTGGTGATTTTAAATCAGAAAACTTTGAAAGCTCTGGAGGAGGACCGTTTCTCTATTCTGGAAGGGGTTAAGACCATCAATATCGGCAATGAGGTGGATATTACCGTCAGCATCGGCGTTGGGATGAACGGCAGCGGGTATCAGCAGAATTATGAATTTGCAAGAAGCGCCATGGAGATGGCACTTGGCCGGGGCGGCGATCAGGCAGTGGTGAAGGATAATGATAAGGTGACCTTCTTTGGAGGCAAGTCCCAGAGGAGCGAGAAGAACACAAGAGTAAAGGCCAGGGTGAAGTCCCAGGCCATGCGGGAGATCATCGGCACCAAGGATCGGGTGGTGGTGATGGGACACGCTATGACGGATATGGACTGCTTTGGTGCCTGCGTGGGAGTGTACCGGGCGGCAAAGGCGGCAGGCAAGCCGGCCCATATTGTGCTGGGTGAGATCAACAGCAGCATCCGGTTTTGGACGAATCAGTTTCAGGAGAGCCGGGAGTATGAGGAGGATCTGTTTGTTACCCATGATCAGGCCATGGAGCTGGTGGATAATAATACGGTGCTGGTGGTGGTGGATACCAACAAACCCAGTATAACAGAGTGTAAAGAGCTGCTGGGTCTTACGAGAACGATTGTGGTGCTGGATCATCACCGTCAGACTACGGAGAAGATTGAGAATGCGGCCCTCTCTTACATTGAGCCTTCGGCTTCCTCCTCCTGTGAGATGATCGCTGAGATTCTCCAGTATTTTGAGGAGGGCGTGCGTCTGAAAAATCTGGAGGCAGACTGTATGTATGCAGGCATTATCATTGACACCAACAACTTTGTGGCAAAAACCGGAGTGCGCACCTTTGAGGCCGCAGCTTATCTGCGGCGCTGCGGGGCAGATGTGACCAGAGTCCGCAAGGCCTTAAGGAACGATATGACCAGCTACAAGGCCAGAGCTCAGGCGGTGAGCAATGCCCAGAGCTTTCTTGAGAACTATGCCATTACCATTTGTCCGGCAGATCATCTGGAGAGTCCCAATGTGGTGGGAGCTCAGGCAGCCAATGAACTGCTGAATATTGTGGGGGTGAAGGCCTCCTTTGTGATCACAGAGTATGATAACCGGGTATTTATCAGTGCCAGGTCCATTGATGAGGTGAATGTGCAGATCATAATGGAGCGGCTGGGAGGCGGCGGCCATATGAACATTGCGGGAGCACAGCTGAAGGACGTTACAGTGCAGGAGGCTGTGGAAAAGCTGAAACAGGTATTGAAAGAAATGACAGAGGAAGGAGCTATCTAAAATGAAAGTGATTTTATTAGAGGATGTTAAGGCAGTAGGAAAAAAAGGAGAGATCGTGGAGGTCAGCGACGGATATGCAAGAAACGTGCTTCTGAAAAAGAAGCAGGGCGTGGAGGCTACCGGAAAGAACAGAAATGATTTAAAACTTCAGAAGGCCAATCAGGAGAAAGTGGCAGCGGAGAATCTGGCTGCAGCCCAGGAGCTGGGGAAAAAGCTGGAGGCAGCTTCGATTACATTAAAAGTAAAAGTGGGAGAGGGAGGC
>UMID01026138.1_pt1 | contig 10271 bp, 6 predicted proteins | sample 1965691 | NCBI WGS metagenome assembly UMID01 (sample SAMEA4836115, study PRJEB28245) | human gut metagenome | biome: gut microbiome; material: fecal sample | place: Denmark | collected 2008 | reverse complement strand
GGGGCATAAGCCAGCAGGTCTTTAAATAACCTGCTGCTTACTACCTCATTTTTACTGTTCCTCACTTGAGGAATTATTGCACATTTCTTAGCCATATCTATAATTCATATAATGTATTTGCACCACAGATTTTATCATTGTTTGCATCCTCATACTCAGTATTAGGACTAATAGAATTAATATCATCTGCTTTCCCTTCATTCACTTCAAGTGGAGCACCATACACCTGACTGAAAGCCTCACTTGCAATATCTTGAGTCAGACTTGAGAAATCATAGTTAAGATATTCTGGCATGGAGTCATAATCAATATCAGCTTCCTGATAGGCTGTTATATCCTGATTTACATTAGGAGTATAATCCCTGTCATTCTTATCAATTACTGACTTCATTTCAGTAACATCCTTACCATATTCATACTCAATGAAACTGTTCTTGAATCCAAGTGGGTCTATCCTTTCATACACAGCTACATTAGGTTGTACATTATCAACTTGTGTAAGCCTGTAATATATTGTACCTCCCTTATATCTTCTTGCTATGTAATTAAAGAAGTCATAGGTTGTTTCCTCTCCTATTCCCTCTCTCTTCCTTATTATCTTCTTATCACCACTGTTAGATTCAGTATCAATGGTTATTTTAACCATATCCAAAGCATCACCTTGTTCATCAGTGAAAGAAGTGGAAGCCTCTGTGGGAACCTCAGGAACCAACTGTCTGTTATCCAAGTGATTGTAGATGTACTGGTCAATAAACTGACTGTAATCATCCTCACTTTCCAACAATCCTCTCAGTGTATCAATGTACTCTGGAACAGATTGTCTGATAGCAGTGGGTGCTAAATGAATGAAAGTAGAAGGTCCAAATGCAAATCCATTTCTGTAATAACTGTATCTGAATAAATTAAGAGCTAAAGCCTGAGCTTCTGGACCCATATATAACAATGATTGCCAGTCTCTCATATATCTTTCCCTAAGAGTAGGACTTAATTGACCAACATTCTTAAATACTACTGTATCTACAGGATTATTCTGGTTAGCCCTTATTACTCTTAATCTCTTAACAAACTCAAGTTCAGCTATTTCAGGATGTTCACTCAATGTTCTGTTGAAATAATCAGGGAAATTATTGATGAAATCCCTTCTCTTATCACTGGATGTTGTAACCTTATCATCTGCTCTGAGGTTAGCTTCTTGCCCAAAGAATGATGTCTTGGACATAATATAAGCTAACAAATCATTGTAGATATTATTGAGTGTCTTTGCATTTAACTTGCCTGTCTTAGTGTACTGTCTTAAGCCTCTCAATCCCTCTTTACCATCAATTACTTCCCTGAATGAAGAAGTGAATTGAGGGAAATATCTTGAACATTTCTTGTGTCTGGTCAATACCAAGACTAAAGAATGCCTGTAAATAAGGTAATGGGGAACTTAATAACCTCTCTCTTATCTGGTCAATATCCATACCTTTCATACTGAAAGGCATAATAACATCTGCACCAGTTAAAGGGGAGTTTTCATTTAAAACCACATTAGTCAGGAAATCATCAACCTTCTGTATCTTAATCTGTGTGTCTGCAATAGTAGGACCTGCTGCACCACCTTGAGTATCTGCTCTTGTAGCCTGAACCAACTGTCCTAAAGCATCTGCTGTGCTCATTATTCTCTTAAATAAATAACCAGCAGCCACCTGCTTCTTATAGAACTCAACCTTTCTGTAGTCAGATGTCTGTGTCCTATCACTCAATTCCTCTACTTCCTTCTGGAGAATGATATTGTCTGCCAATTCATCTGCCATGAACTTATTAGATTTATAATTGTCATAGGTTACATCTTCCATCATTGCAGCCCTTTTCTTGTAGTTCTCAATGACTTCATCAATGATTGTGTCCTTTCCTTTGCCTTCTCTACTCTCTCTGAAATAGGTATTAGTAATATCCATTACAATTGGTTGTGACATAATCAAACCAATCTCAATAGGATTATAACCAAGCCTACTTAAAAGCATTGAGGCATCAGCAGTGAATGTATTCTGATTCAATGAAGCAAGCACAGGGTCTTTCACATTATCCACAGATGCAGCAAGGAAACCTGCATTATTCCTTGAGATATACTCCTTATTGTCATTCATCAGACCATGAAGAGAAGTCAGTCTCTTACCATTAAGTAAGAAAGAACCATTCTTAGTATCAAGACCTAATTCAGTATGTTGCATCAAAGCATGGTTTGCATTATGGTTGGCATAAATACCAATCAATGCTGCACCAGTCATATTCTGCTGATGAAGTTGAACCTGAGTTCTTGGGTTAAGAGGGTCAAGTTTCTTCTTGAACTTCTCTGCCAATTTGTCAAGTTGTTCCAAATCCATACTGCTTAACTTGTTAAGAGTACTTTGATTCTCAGGAATATTCAGTTCCTTTCTTAGTTCAGACTCTCTACTGGATTGTAGAATGTTAATTATTCTTGCAGACTTCTTCTGATAATCAAAACCACCAGGGTTAAGCATCTTTGAAGCAGTATCAGCATTAGTCAGAATACCCCACATCATATCAATCAATAGATTGTTTCTGGCTTCAAGACTATTCTCTTGTGGAGACTTGCTAAAGTCATATTCAATCTTCTCAATCTTATCCTCAGAAGCTACTCTATACTTCTCTCTGTTAGCTTTATAGGTCTTCCAGAGATTGTATTCCTGACTATCCTTAGGAGCTTTCCTACCATCATCTATGGCTCTGTTTACACTCTGTCTATACTCCTTCAACATTTCAGGAGATACAGCTTTTCCTTGTGTCAATTGAGCAACCAAATCATCAACAAACTGTCTTCTATTATACTTAGGAGTTATCTCGAACTCAGGCAACATGATATACAATTTATCCACATCAAAGTCAGAACCACTCAAGGTGGTAATCTCTGCTGGGAGCATAATTGCAGAGCCATTCTGCTGAGGTAAGAAACCTTTAATATAAAGAGGAGCCATTGAGTATTTGTCCTCAGTTGGAACTCTATAACCAATCAACTTTCTCAAGCTGTCTGGTAACTTATTTATATCCAGTTCATGAGTACCTGCCTTCATAAGAGGTTCATAGAACTTCCTACTATATGCTGGCATATAAACTTCGAGATATTTAATTCTCTTGTTCTCTCCTTCACCTTCAAAAACAATCTTCAATTCATCAGTAAGACCATAGTCAGAGACTTGAATAAGTGCTCCCCCTCTAATCTTCTGCTTTGTAATCCTACTCTTGATGATACTATTAAGTAAAGTTTGAACTCTCTGAGATTGTACAGGGTCAAACAATGGAATGTTGAATTGTCCCTTTTCATTAAGAGTACAGGCTCTAATCATGTCAATTCCATATCTTTGATTACCTCTCAATTCCTCAAGAAGAATCTTCTCAACCTGTCTGGCATCCTTGAAGATTTCATTTACATCAGCAAAAGCCTGAATGATATTCTCAGTGTTAACAGCATTGTACATATCTAACCATTCCTGCTTAGACATCTCTCTGCCATTCACATCAATCTTAACATCTGGACTAATATCTGCTGTAATCAGCTTTCTAATCTGAGTACCAACTAACTGAACTGCATCAATAGCATGTTCTGGAGTTGCAGTCTGAATACCATAGTCTTCATAGCTTACTTTATGAACCACATTAGGGTTCTCAACACCATTCTGAGTAGTGGCATTCTTAAGAACAGCCTTGACATCTTCCTTAGTATTGACACTGTTCAAATCAATTACACCTTGTTTCCCAACCTTAGTAGTTGATTCAAATTGAACTACATCAATTCCATTCTCTTCCATGAACTCATTGATAGCTACAAGTTTACCTGATTTACCAAGTGGACCTGAAACTAACTGGTGCATAGCCATAAGAAGGAACTCTGAGTTCTTATGCTGAACTGGTGTCTTAATGCCTGTATGACCTTGGACTCCACTTAGATTATTCACCTGAGTGTACACATAAGGTTTCTTAGTCTGCCAAATAATATTGAAATCAGCCATATCCCACTTATCATTTTGGAAGTTATCAAAGGCTCTCTGCATATCATCTGTCCACTGACCAGACATATCAAGTATAGCTCTGTAAGAACTTAGTGACCTATAAGCCTGAGCATCTGCCACATTTACCTCTCTGAACTTATTTAGGATTAAATCCCTGTCTCTCTTTGACATCTCACCTTTCTTGACTCTTTCATCAAGTACAGTTGCAATATCATCAAGTGCAGAAGATACAATCTCATCATCCTTTAGATAAATAGTTCTCTCTTCCTTTCTACCATACTTAGAGTTGGTATTAAGTCTGAGGGCAGGAGCATGAACTTCCTTATATCTCTTCTGGAAGTCCTCTATATTCTTATAGAAAGCAAGGTCAGTTGTAGTGAGTTCAATGATTTGTGATGTAGCAAATTTACTATTCCAGAAGTATTCTCTCAACTTAGCTTTGGCATTATTTCTAATAACCAAGTTTCTATTGATACTATCCATTTCCTTAGCAGTAATCTCACCTCTCACCATCTTCTCTCTCAACAAGTCCTTGATACTTTCAAATAGAGTAGTTGCCCTTCTATCATCCACTGGATTATTATTGTTGTAATCCCTTAAAAGAATATCCATTTCTGTAGTCCACATTCCTTCAAGAGCCTTCTTTGCATTGTTCAAAGAAGTTGCTGTATTCCTATTATAAGAACTTTGACCAGCATTTACACCAATTACTCCAAGATATTTGTACTTACCATTAGGCAGTTCTTCAAGTAAACCAGCTTTAGCCCATTCTCTGTAAGTCTGTTCAAACTCATTATCAAGAGCTTCTCTTACTGACTCTCTGATGAACTCTCTTAACTCAGCACCAGTTCCTTCATTCTGGATTCTCTGGAACCTATCAAGAAAAGTCTCACCATTGTCATATCTTACATCATTCAGAGCTGTAAGGAACTTAAATTCAGCACCACCAATACTCTTGATAGTACCATCCTTCTTCCTTACTATATCATAGTTTGCAATAGGAGCAATATTTGGATTACCCTTTTGATATTCAACATCCCTTTGGTTTACAAGAGCTATTCTATCTACTTCTTGATTAACCAAGTCAACCATTCTATCAAGGATAATATCATCATACTTCATATACTCACCATCTTCTCCAATGATGCTATGATTGTCATACTTCCTGAATCTAATGAACTCAGCAGAAGGACTATCTGAAAGAATTGGCACATGGTAATTAGCCCATTGAATATCAGATTTACTGTTATCTGGGTCTCCAAAGTATTCTGTCAGTAATACTAAGGTGTAATCCAAATCATCCCAGTTCTGATATGCAACCTTATCTGAGTTAAGTAGAACCTTATGGCTCAATCCTCTTCTCATTTCAGGGTTATTTACCAGTTGCTCAATCCAGTCATTTCTCCATCTACCATCCTTATAGAACCATTCATATTGTCCGAATTCATTTTCAACAAACTCTTTGAACCTTGCTTCATTACCCATAACATTCTTAAGCTGTTTAATCAACTTACCAAGATAGTTAGGAGTAACATGGCTATAGTATGACTTATCATTTTCCCTCACACTATTTTCAATGGCATCTTCTGTTACTTCTGCAAGCATCATAGCTATGCTGTTGTAAGCAGAACCAAAGGTATTTATCAAATCCCCTCTCTTTTCAGTTCCATCTTCAAGAGTTTCAGATTTAACCTCACCTTTCTTTACACCACTGAATATGATGTTTAATTGAGGAAGAAGCAACATAATTGGGTCTGTTGCAATACCACCTTCATATTGCTTTATATTGGTCAGAGCATCTAATAATACCCCCTGATTAGCATTGATACCAATCATATTAAGAAGCTTATTCAATGTCTTCCATATCTTTTCATCTTGTAAAAGTTCCAACCTTTGTTCTGTACTAAGATTGGTAAACCTGTTATTGAGAGCCTCAGTCCATTTAAGACCATTCTCTGCATTCTCAAGATTCAAGTCTCCATTCTTATCATAGATACTATCATCATCAAGCAGATTACCATTCTCATAGTTATCCCTCCATTCATCAAGCAGATAATAGACACCCTCAGGCTTATTGATAGCAATAGTTTCCATCTTGAAAGTACCATCAGCCTGTAGTTTCTTCTTCTGAATCCAGTAAGGCATAAAGTCTTTTCTGAAATCCTGATAGAACTGACTGAATAGTTTAGGCTCAGCCTGTAGCTTCTTGACTATTTGCTTAGTCCAAGGCTTGGTATTACCCAGAGTCTCCAGAAGTGGTAACATATCATCAGATGTAATCATATCTCTGAGCTTATCTATAAGGGTTGCATGAACATAGTCTGCATCAAGAAATCTTAGATTTCCTAAATCATCCTTATCATACTTTCCTCTATAGTCAAGTTGGGGTATCTCTCTGATTACCTTTCTAACTTCCTGACTTAAAGACTCATGAGAGCTTACTTCCCTATAATTAGTCATCCATCCATCCTTGAAAGCCTCATCCTTTACAAAATCATCAGCTTGTGTATCTACTGCACTATCTCCCTCTGGAGTATCATTATTAAGGTTGGCATCTTTAGGGGCAATATAATTAGGGTCAATCCTAATCCCCTCTGTAGCTATTAGTATAGTACTTGCTTCCTCAGCCAAAGGTTTGAAGTTATCTACTACTTTCTGATAAGCATTAGTCTTATATAATGCTTTCTTCTTTGCAGCTTCATACTTCTGTTCATCACTATATCTTTCAGAACCCTTCATACTATTGATTGTATTTAGTTCTGATTGTATCCTATTCTCCTCAGAGTCAAGTATATAGTTATTGAAATAATCCCTTACTCTACTAAATAAGCCAGCAGGTGTATATAACTTGATTATCTTGAATCTATCAAGAGTTGCTAACTCTTCTTTCAATTCATTGACAGCAAGTACATCACCTTCTTTTTCAGCATCAGCAATTCTCTTATTAAGAGTATCATTGTGTTCTTGCAGTGCTGTATCTATTTCATTGCTAAAGAATCTTGCAATCAGACTAACCCTGTCTCTTCTTGTTCTTGGGTCAAAGTCCAAATCTACTTTAGCTTGTTCTTCCACAGTGGAAATTATTGGAGTATCAAAGGCATCACCTGGTCTTTCTTCTTGTCTTGAAGGAGTAGAAAATGAGAACCTACTCTTGAATGCCTGTTCATCAGATATATCTTTTCCAGATTTATCTCTAAACATAAAATTAGCAGTAGAATGAACTTCACTGGGTATTCCTAACCTCTGTGCTGCAATAATACCTGCCTCATCTATACCTGTTTGACCTCCACTTCTAATCTCAGCTATAGTAACTCCTTTGTTCTGAAGCTCCTCTAATATCTGAGTCACTAAGTCATTATAGTATGCTTGATTTTGGCTCATACTATAAATTCCATTTCCAGCTATGTTAATCTTTAGATTATCTACCTTTCCTTTAGCTTTAATCTGATTATAAAGATTTTCAGCTATTTCTGAAGCATTATTAGACTCAGTAGATAATATAGAAGAAACATACTTATTTTTAGCAGCATTTTTAGTCAGCTTCTCTCCAGCAGTATTAAAGTCTTGAGCCAAAGCTATGGTTATATCTGACCAATTAGCATTCTCTCTTGTCCTACTTGGGTAAGAATTGTTGCCAGAGGTAGAAAATTTTGTGTCTACCTTCTTTCCTTCTGGAGCCTCAAATGCAGGTGAAAGTGCTTTATCTAAAGCCTCTATCATTTCATCCTTACCTTTCCTTAATTCTGCCCTAAAGTTATTTAGTTCAGAAGCAGTAGGATAAGTGTCCCAGTCCTTATTATTCTTGTCTTGCCATAGCTCAACAAGTCCCTTGACTGATTCTATAGTTTCACCCTGTAATTTAGCAGCCAATTCTTCTATTGTAGAATTAGTTGTGATACATCTTTTACTCATCTTGTTATAGATTTATAATTAAATTTATGTGCAAATATAAAGGTTGTTTTCTTAATATGCAAGTTATTAAGGGTTTTCTTTTTGAGAGGTAAACCAAACTCTTTAAAAATAAGAAAGGGGAGACTTAGCTCCCCCAAACTATTATTCAACTACATACTTAACACCATTGAATACAAGGGCTTTAATTGTGTTGATATTTACTAATCTAATCCCATCTTCTTTGGAATTTCTTTCAATATCCATATCAAGACATTTATATTTCCCATCTCTTGATACAAATTGCATCTTGTAGCCTCTCAGTACCCTATCTTCTCCTTCAATGAAGTCCTTAATAGGGTTATTCTGAATGTGTTCCAGAGCTTCTTTATAAGCTACAGCCATTGACTTCTTAGCTTTCTTAGCCTTGTCAATCAAAGCTACAGCCTCTTGTCTTTGTGCTTCCCTCTCAGCCTCATATTGCTTCTTGGTCTTAGCTTTATCCTGCTTTTGGAACACAACAGTGAATACCTCAGAAGATTTGATACCCTCAAAGATTGTCCTTATACCAGGAGTACCATCTTTCTTATCTTCTTTAGTCACTTTTACTTCTTTGTCATACTGGTCAGAAGTATTAAGCAGGTCTTGAACATAACCATAACCTAATGTCACTGACTTTCCACTCTCTGTATGCTTGAACTTGATTGTATCTTTACCAATCTCTTCAACAATGTAATGTGATTCTTCTGAGAATACATCACCTACTGCTATTTCTTTAATATTGATTTTCATTTGTTCTTGATTTTAATCTGTTACTTCTTTTGAATAAGCAGTATATACTGCATTTAATTCTACATCATCCTTTACAGAATCCATAGTAGCCATATACATAGCTTTTGTCCTTGTTCCACCTCTACTTAATGCAGCAGCTTCAATCACTTGAGAAGTTTTACCACTATTCTTGAAAGGAACACTTACACCATTTGTCATGGCAGAAAGCTCTTTATACCATCCAACATACCTGGGGTCAATAGTCATGGTATCAAATTTGATACCTAATTCACTTGCCTTCTTAGCTTCTTCTCTCCAATCAATCTGGGCATTACTTATAATACCCTTGTAGCTGTAACCTACCTTGTGAGGTGCTGCATCAGCAATTAATAATACTGCCTTAGTGGAACCCTCTCTCCATGCAGTTTCCTCCGTGATTTTCTTAATGACCAATTCATAGAATTCATCACCATCCCCACCACTTGTATCCTGAGCTTCATTAATAAACTTGATGATTTTGTTTTCATCATTAGTAAGGTCTAATACTTGGTAAGCCTTACCAAAGTTATCCTTGCTCCTCATATCACAATAGTCACCAAATGCTACTATACCAATCCTTAAATCAGGATTAGAACTGAACAGTTTGGGAACCAATTCCTTCACATGGGTCTTAACTGCATTAATATAAGCTGACATAGAGCCAGTTGTATCAAATGCAATCACCATGTCAAGCATACCATCAGTAGTAGATGACTCTACTACTTTAGGCAGCTCTTTTGTCTTAATTAAATTTGTTCTCATTAAATGAACTTTTCAAGATTTGACATAAACTCCTGAGTTTCTTTCTGAGTTTCAGAGATGAAACCTATTTCATCCTCAAGGAGTTTTACCTTTTGTTTCTTACTGTCAATGTCTGCCTGCATTTCTGCATTCAATTTTGAAGCATCTTCATGTGCTTTCTTAAACATTGATTTTACTCCAGTCAGCCTTTCCTTAAATGAAGGCTTCGCAATAACTGCTTGTTTCTTACTTCCAAATGCCATTGTTTTTTTTTTTTAGTTATTAATCAGGATTGGCTTCATCATATAAATCCACCAAATAATTTCTTCTCAAAAACTCCATGTGTAATGGATGTGCCAGTTCTCTTGCTTGAGGATGAGCACTGCCTGCATCCCTCAACTCAAAGAAGTGTTCCCAATCACTCACAAAACCAGTCATTACTAACTCAGTTTTAAGTGAATTAGGTAATACTGCTCTTGCTTGTTGAGGTGTCCAAGGATTATTCCTAAATCCAGTCTTATATCTTTTATCAGGAATCCTATCCTCCCACTTCTTCATCAAATCAAAATAATTAGCTTCAGCAGCTCTTAAAGCCACCAAGAAACCATTATAATAAGTATTTCCTTCATAATTGTAATCCTCTAACCAGCAAGGTTCAATGAAAGTAACTTCATTACCAAACTTATCCTTAGAATAGTTACAATACCTTGTACTTTCCTGAGCAAATGAGAATACTCTATGTCTTACAAATTCCAATAGTTAATGTTCAAGTTCTTTATCTTGAACTCTCTGAGTTTCCTCAGAGTATCGGACTATATCATC
>UMID01048134.1_pt1 | contig 10438 bp, 7 predicted proteins | sample 1965691 | NCBI WGS metagenome assembly UMID01 (sample SAMEA4836115, study PRJEB28245) | human gut metagenome | biome: gut microbiome; material: fecal sample | place: Denmark | collected 2008 | reverse complement strand
AAATAGCCAGCGTTTCGGACGATTTTCATACGCCTGTTCAATTCTTTTCTTCATCCCCTACCTCCTATACCAGCCGCTTGCGAGCTGCACGGCTGATGGTTTCAATGATAAATACTGTGACAAACAGGGCGATGAGAATCATTCCCACACTGGGATATTCTCTCCAGCCGATCTTTTCGTTTAAGATCAATCCCAGGCCTCCTGCCCCCACATAGCCTAAGATGGCGGCATACCGCACGTTTCCCTCAAAGCAGAACAGGCCGTTGGACAGATAGGAGGGAAGTACCTGAGGCACGATAGCGCTGACGAAAGCTCTCACCTTGGTAGCTCCCATAGCTTCCATTGCCTCAAAGGCCCCCATATCCACTGTCTCAATCTCCTCATAGAGAATCTTCCCCATATAGGCAAAGGTAAATACTGCGATGGCAATGGTTCCAGCCAGAGTACCCAGTCCAAAAATATAAGTAGCAATCAGAGCAGCTACCAAAGTCGGCAGAGTGCGGACGATACTGAGAAACAGCCGCATCACCGTCACCACCACATTATTTTTAATCACATTGGTAGAAGCCAGCATCGCAAAGGGTACTACCAGAATCGCTCCTGCCACAGAACCCAGCAGGGACATTTGAATTGTGTCAAACAAGGGCCCCCAGACCTTTGGCATATAGCTCCAGTTGGGAGCAGAAAACATCTGGCCCAAAATTACGAAAAATTCATTTATTCTGCTTACCAGAGTATGCATATTAAATCCCGTTACCTTTACAGAAAGGGCCGTCAGCGCCGCCAGTATCAAGATCACCAGCGGCATTCTGGTACGCTTTTTCTGCACCGTTTTGCCGTTTGCCAGGGTAATGGTTTTCGGCGGAAAAAGTTTATCGTAAATACTCATGCCGTTTTCTCCTGACCTCCCTGATATATGGAATCCAACACCTTCTCATCTACCTGATCCACCGGCCCGTCATAGACCACCTCTCCTGCCCGGATTCCGATCACCCGATCCGCATACTGCAGCGCCAGGTCTACATGATGGATATTAATCAGCACGGTAATCTTCATCTCTTTGTTGATCCTGCGGAAATCATCCATCACCTGCTTGGCAGTCACCGGATCCAGAGCTGCCACCGGCTCGTCCGCCAGAATGATCTGAGGATTCTGCGCCAGCGTTCTGGCCAGGGCCACCCTCTGCTGCTGTCCGCCGGAAAGCTGGTCCGCCCGCACAAAAGCCTTGTCCAAAATTCCCACCTTGTCCAGGGCTTCTAATGCGGCCATCTTTTCCTCTTTCGTAAAAATCCCAAAGGCTGCTCTCCACCAGGGCAGATCCGGCACAAAAGCAGTCAGCACATTCTTAATCACCGTTGTTCTTGTAATCAGGTTAAAGGACTGGAAGATCATACCGATTCTTCTTCTGAAACGTCTCAGGGTCTTTCCCTGAAGAGTCATCACATCCGTTCCGTCCACGGTGAGCGTTCCCTCCGTCACGTCATGCATCCGGTTAATGGTGCGGATCAGGGTGGATTTTCCCGCTCCGGAAAGTCCGATAATAGCCACAAACTCTCCCTGATCTATGGTAAGATTCACATTTTTCAGTCCCACAAATCCATTGGGATATTTTTTTGTCACATTTTTAAACTCAATCATAGGATACCTCTATTATTTTCTATTTTGCAGCGGTTGGATGAGATCCATTTTGGGGCGTTCCCTCGGATTTTTTTGCAGCTTCCCTGCGAAAAATGTCTCTCCATACCAGAAAGGCCGCCGCAAAATGCTGTCCCTGTATTCCGGATCTCCATCCCGGTAACAGGCCGATTTTGCGGCGGCCCCTAAATGTCTGTTCTGTCAGATCTTCTTTTTATCGCTGTCTCTTAGGAAGCGCTGTTTAACTCCTGGATCATCTTCTGTGCTGCCCGCTCGGAGTCATAATCCTCAGCAGCAGCCTTCTGGTATCCATTGTGGCTGTAAATAGCAATTACTTCTTTTCCTTCTTCCGTATTTCCGATATTGATGAAAGCATCTGCCAGGGCTGCCTTAAATGCATCATCCATAATGGGAGAAGTCTTGCTTACACTGATGGTATCATTATAGATAGCCGGTGTCACTCCGATCACAGCCGTATCATCCCAGATACTGTTCTCCATAGCATACTCGCTGTTCCATTTCTCTACATAGTCTCTTCTGGCATCTGCGTAGGTACACAGCACATCAATCTGCCCGGAAGCCAGACGTGCAAATGCGCTGCCGTAAGAATCAGACTGCACTGCATGGGACAGCTGAGTGATGTTCTTATCAAAGTTCTCCTGCAACCACAGAGAGGGATAAATGTATCCTGCCGGTGAGGAGGAATTCATCACGCTCCAATTGGCGCTGTCAATATCTTCCCAGGTAAGCTCTTCCCCTGCATTTACCTTCTCTGCCAGTTCCTTTCCTTTCTCGGAAGGTCCTGCGATCATCAATGCGCGGTAGCTGGTTGCCTGTTTGTCAGAGGCCTCTGTGGGAGCTTGGTCATTCCAATCCTTTGCGCTGTCAGAATCAATGGAAAGTCCGTCTCTGGTAGCTGTAAGAAGCACATCGCAGCCGTCATCGTACAGCACATAGGTTCCTCCCGGAATCAGGCCCACATCTGCTGTTCCGGCAGAAAGAGCTTCGCCCACCGCCTCATAGCTGGTACCCACGGTAATATCTACCTCAGCCACGTCATAGCCTAATTTTGCCAGCTCGCTTGTGAGCATTTCCTTCAGAGGCTCTGTAGCTGTGATGATCTCTTCCGGCTCTCTGGACGGAACAAATGCAATGCTAAGTTTTTCGATCTGCTGGTTTCCTTCTGCCAGAGCAGGTACTGCTCCTGCTGCCAGTCCTGCACACATTGCTGCTGTCATCAGCATGGATACTGTTTTCTTCATGTTGTTTTCCTCCTGTTTTTTGCTTGTAAAATAGGTTTTTAAAGCTATATATTGAAGGGAAATCCCATTCAATCCTTTTTCTGTTCCGGAAACTTCCTGCCTCATCCTGCTTAAGCGGTATCACCGATCCGCAGATGGGTGGGCACCACTACTGTCACTGCCTGAGTCCGCTTCTGCCCAATACGTCCAAGAAGCATCTCCAGCGCATTTTCCCACACATAGTCCGGAAACATCTCAATGCAGGTGGCTGTGGGCCACTTGCTCTCCAGTGTCTGAATATCCTGATATACTATCACTGCCACATCCTTGGGGATCCGAAGCCCCAGTTCTCCAAACGCCTCCAAAGCTCCTTCCGCCACTTCATCGCTTCCCAGGAGTATGGCTTCCCCAAGCTCCTGATTGTTGTATGCCTCCATGGCCAGCTGGTATCCGCTCTCTCTGCTCAGCTCCCCCACATGAAAAAGCCTGGAATCATACCGAGCTCTCTCCTGCAGGATCTTTCTCAGTTCGTTTAACCGCTTTTCCCCGATCCGGATTCGCTCTCCCTGATACAGACCGCCAATATAGCCAACGGTTTCATATCTCTTGTAATCCAGCAGATACTTCACCATCTCTTCCTCGCCTCTGGTAAAATCCAACTGCACCTGGTCATGCTCATAATTGCGCTGGTTGGAGTTTATAAACACAATCGCAAAAGAGAGAGACTGCAAGAATTGGATCTCCTCGCAGGTGAACTCCCCGAAAGCAATGATCCCGTCCACCTCCTGCCTTGCCCCATAACTGAGACGCCGAAACGTTACCTCATACTGATCCGTCATCAGCTCCAACATAGACGAAAGAGAGGACAGACTCACATTTCCACGTCCCGGCCGGATAATCCGCCAGTCCGCCACCCCGATTACCAGCTTCTTTTTTTCTTTCTTACGAAGTCTGGGCGGAACATAATTTAACTGATGGGCTGCCTGAAAAATCTTCCGCTTTACCTCCGGTGTCACTGACAAGTTTTCATCCCTGTTCAGCACTCTGGACACGGTAGTTAAAGAAACACCGGCCAATCCGGCCACATCTTTTATGGTTGCCATAGGCCGCTCCTTTCCTACTAAGCTGCCGCTCTCACTCCGGGCACGAATCTAGCATCAGTGTACAAGAAACAATACGGTCAAAAAAGAGCTAATTTCGTTTCCTGTCTGTGTTGCTTTCTCTCTGCGTACGTCCAGTACGCATCGTTCAGGCGTATTGCCCCCTCTACACTGATGCTTCCTTTGGCTGAAACAAAAACTCACAGAACCGCCTATGCCCGGTCAGAACGCTGTCCATAATTTTTCTTTCTGTTACTTTAAAATTATACCAGTATATTTTTAAAAAACAATATATTTTACTAAATTTTTACTAAAACTTCTACAGATCCACACATTTCCCCTGGTTCTGACAACTTTTCCTCAATTTTTCACTTGTATAATTGTGCTCCATGTATTAAAATGCTTTTGAAGGCGTAGTACCTAAAATACAAAGGAGGATAAACGATTATGGCATATGTAATTTCTGACGAGTGCGTAGCTTGCGGAAGCTGTGCAGAAGTATGTCCCGCAGAGGCTATCAGCGAAGGTGATGGCAAATACGAAATCAATCCGGATGCTTGCCTGGATTGCGGAACCTGCGAAGATCAGTGCCCCACTGGCGCTATCTCTGCCGGCGAATGATTCCATTCAGACAGTTAGTGTTATAAGCGATTGACACCAAAAAAAGGGTGACTCAACAAAAACCGAAGATTGCTTCGGCTCCTGTTGAGATCACCCTCTTTTTCTGTTTCCTGAAACCGGCAGTTTTCAAATGCCCGCTCAAAATTTCTATATGTACCGCTCCAGCCAACGTCTCCACCGTTTCCACAAACTTGCTTTCCGGTCAGGCTCTGCCGCCGCACTCTCCCTGGCCCCCTGACCGAACAGCTCTCTTTCCAGCTCCTCCCTGGCTTCTGCTGCCTGCCACTTTGCCTCCAGCTCCGTCAGCAAAAGATCACTCAGCTCCTTTACCAGCTTCTCGTTATTTTTCTCCAAAGCACGCTCTATAATACCGTCCAGAAGCTGCTCAAACACCTGCATGGAATCCTGGGGCTGTCTTACGGGAAGCACCGAATACTCCGGATGCTCCGGAAAGGGAATCTCCTGATCGGAAGCGGCAGCAATCCACGCGTTCGGATATCTGCCTCCCTCTCTTAAGATCTCCCTGGCGGCTTTCAGCTGCATTCCTTTTTCCCGAAGCCCTTTGACCTCCAAAAATATCTCCACATTTTCTCTGGAATAGCAACGTTTTCCCTGGGAATTTCGATCAATCAAAAGCCCCAGCTCCTCCTCCCAATACCGCAGCACATGGGGCTCCACACCCACCTGTCTGGAAACCTCTGATATATAAAAATTCTGTTCTTCCATGATCTCTCCCCTTATCTCCTGCATAGAAATGTATTTCTGCAGATTTTGCTTCTATTTTCTCCTCTTACTTTTATATGCAGTGGGGGTTTGGTTTATGCCTATTCTATCACAAAACAGCAAAAAATATGGAAGCGGTGTTGTAAAATACCTCGGCAGTACTCTTTCGGGTGATTTTTCTCCAAAAAATAACATCTTTTTGGAGAAAAACACACCGAAAATCCACCGGAATCAGTATTTTGCAACACCCCCTCCAATATTTTTATCCAACTTTATTTACTTGTTCTCCTGCCGCAGCTTCCTACACTTCAAAGCTTTCCGGATCCACTTCTACCTTTACCCGATCCAGCTTCCAGATCTCATCTACATACTCCTGGATAGTACGGTCAGAGGTGAACTTCCCGCTGCAGGCTACATTCAGGATCGCCATCTTTGCCCAGCGGGCCTCGTCCCGATATGCCTCCTCCACTCTCTTCTGAGCAGCCGCATAGGACTTAAAGTCAGCCAGAATAAAGTAGGTGTCTGCCCGGTCGCTGCTGTTGGTGTTCAGCAGGGAATCGTAGATCTCCCGGAACATATTCATATCACCTCTGGAATATTCTCCGTTGATCAGCTGCATCAGCACTCTGCGGATATCCTGGTCATTGTTAAAGTAGTAGGTGGGATCGTAGCCGCCGTTCTTCTCATAATGGATGACCTCATCGGAGCTTAAACCGAAGATGAAGGCATTCTCCTCGCCCACTTCCTCCACGATCTCCACGTTGGCGCCGTCCATGGTTCCCAAAGTGGGAGCGCCGTTTAACATAAACTTCATGTTGCCGGTGCCGGACGCTTCCTTGCTGGCTGTGGAGATCTGCTCGGATACGTCCGCTGCCGCAAAGATCAGCTCTGCATTGGATACCCGGTAGTCCTCAATGAATACCACTTTCAGCTTGCCCTTGATGCTCTTATCGTTATTAATCACATCCGCCACGCTGTTGATCAGCTTAATGGTCTGCTTTGCACGGCGATAGCCTGCTGCAGCCTTTGCGCCAAAGATGAAGGTCCTGGGATAAAATTCCATCTCCGGATGATCCTTGATGTTGTTGTACAGATACATTACATGAAGGATGTTCAAAAGCTGACGCTTATATTCATGGAGACGCTTAACCTGCACATCAAAGATGGAGCGGGGATCCACATCGATTCCATTGTGTTCCTTAATATATTTTGCCAGACGCAGCTTGTTCTGATACTTGATGTTCATGAATTCCTGCTGTGCCTTCTTGTCATCTGCGTAAACCTTCATTTTGGAGATCTGAGGAAGATCCGTGATCCACTCATCCCCAATATGGTCAGTCACCCAGTCTGCCAGCAGCGGATTTCCATGAAGGAGGAAACGTCTCTGGGTGATGCCATTGGTCTTATTGTTGAATTTCTCCGGGAACATCTCATAGAAATCCTTCAGTTCCTGGTTCTTCAGGATCTCTGTATGAAGTCTGGCCACACCGTTTACAGAGTAGCCTGCCACGATGGCTAAGTGTGCCATCTTTACCTGACCGTCATAGATAATGGCCATCTTTGCAATCTTATTCTGATCGCCGGGATATTTCTTCTGAATCTCAGCCACAAATCTGCGGTTGATCTCCTCCACGATCTGATAGATACGGGGAAGCAGTCTGGAGAACAGCTCAATGGGCCATTTCTCCAACGCCTCTGCCATAATGGTATGGTTGGTATAGGCCACGGTCTTGGTGGTCACTTCCCAGGCCTCGTCCCACTCCAGATTTTCCTCATCCAACAGAATACGCATCAGCTCTGCCACTGCCACTGTAGGATGGGTGTCGTTCATCTGGAAGGTCGCCTTCTCATAGAATTTGCGGATATCGCTGTGTTTCTTTTTGTATTTCTCAATGGCCGCCTGAATGCTGGCAGAAATAAAGAAATACTGCTGCTTTAAACGCAGCTCTTTGCCTGCGTAATGATTGTCGTTGGGATAAAGCACCTCAACGATATTTCTGGCCAGGTTCTCCTGCTCCACTGCCTTCTGGTAATCGCCCTTGTCGAAGGAATCCAGCTGAAAATCATTGATTGCCTCTGCATCCCATACACGAAGCGTGTTTACCATATTGTTGTTATAACCCACAATGGGGATATCAAAGGGAACCGCACGGACAGACTGATAGCCCTCCTGGATAAAGCGGTTTCTCTTTGATTTTTCATCATACTCTACCCGGACATAGCCCCCGAATTTTACTTCCTTGGCATATTCCGGACGGCGAAGTTCAAAGGGATTGCCGTCTTTTAACCAATGATCCGGCACCTCTACCTGATATCCGTTCTCAATCTTCTGTTTGAACATACCGTAGCGGTAACGGATACCGCATCCGTAAGCCGGATATCCCAGAGTTGCCAAAGAATCCAAGAAGCAGGCTGCCAGACGGCCAAGGCCTCCGTTTCCAAGAGCTGCATCCGGCTCCTGATCCTCAATCACATTCAGATCAAAGCCCATCTCCTCCAGGGCTGCCTTTACTTCCTTGTAAGCAGTGAGGTTGATCAGGTTATTGCCAAGAGCCCGGCCCATCAGAAACTCCATGGACATATAGTACACCATCTTTGGGTCATCCTGTTCAAACTGCTGCTGGGTAGCCAGCCAGTTATCAATAATCACATCCTTTACTGCATAGGATACAGCCTGAAAGATCTGCTGTTTTGTAGCTTCTTTCATGGTTTTGCGGTAAAGAGTCTTTACATTCTCTTTTACCTGCTCCTTAAACGCTTCTTTATCAATCAATTTGTTCATTGGTCTCTCCTTTTTCTTTCCCTTACTTTATGCCAGCTTTTCAACGCCCAGAACCACGGTCTCTCCATTAATATTCCACTCTTTTTCATAGCCCTGAACCTGATCCTTCACAATCTCCTCAGCCATCACATCCTTACAGATCTGGCCGCTGAATTTGGAGAGGATCTCACTGATCTTCTCATTGCCTTTCGCGAATACCCGGATCTTATCCATCACCTCGAAACCGGCTTCCTTACGCATGGTCTGAATCTTGCTGATCAGCTCCCTCACAAAGCCCTCCTCGATCAGCTCCGGTGTCAGATTGGTATCCAGTACCACCGTCAGCTCTGCGTTCTGGTCGGAGACATAGCCCTCCATCTGGGCGGTGTCGATTAAGAGGTCTTCCTCTGTCAGAACTACTTCACTGCCATTGATATCCAGCTTCAGACAGCCGTTGGCCTTTAACTCATCCATGGCCGCATTGCCGTCCAGGGCCGGAAGCGCCTGACGAATACCTCCCAGCAGCTTTCCATATTTCGGCCCAACTGTCTTTAGCTGGGGCTTAAAGCTGTAAGAGGTAAAGTCTCTCACATCGTCTGTGAAAAGCACCTGCTTGACATTCAGCTCCTCTTTTACGATATCAGAGAAGAACTGGGGCAGTTCGTGCTCCGCCTTCACAAACATCCTGCCGATAGGCTGACGGTTCTTGATATTAGCGGTATTTCTGCAGGCGCGGCCCATCACCACGATCTTCAGCACTTCGTCCATATTCTCTTCCAGCGCTTTATCAATCTGGCTTTCCTCCGCCATCGGGAAGTCGCACAGATGAATGCTCTCAGGAGCAGCTGCGTCTACCTTCCGCACAATATTCTGATAAATATCTTCTGTCATAAATGGGATCATAGGAGCTGCCGCCTTGCACACATTTACCAGGGCTGTGTACAGGGTCAGGTAAGCATTGATCTTATCCTGCTCCATTCCTTTTGCCCAAAAACGCTCACGGCTTCTGCGGACATACCAGTTGCTCATATCATCCACGAAGCTCTCCAGGGCTCTTGCTGCTTCCGGAATCCGGTAGTTGCCCAGATCATAGTCTACCTCTTTGATCATAGTGTTCATCTTGGACAGCAGCCACTTGTCCATCACCGGAAGCTTCTCATACTCCAGGGTATAATCCACTGGATTAAAATGGTCAATATTGGCATACAGCACATAAAAAGCATAGGTATTCCAAAGCGTACCCATGAACTTCCTCTGTCCCTCCTGCACAGCTTTTCCATGGAAACGGTTGGGCAGCCAAGGCGCGCTGTTGATATAGAAATACCAGCGGATGGCGTCTGCGCCGTAGGTCTCCAAAGCGTCAAAGGGATCCACTGCATTTCCCTTGGATTTACTCATCTTCTGGCCGTTCTCATCCTGCACATGACCCAGCACGATAACATTCTCATAGGGAGCCTTGTTAAACAGCAGGGTAGACTCTGCCAGAAGGGAGTAGAACCATCCTCTGGTCTGATCCACAGCTTCAGAGATAAACTGAGCCGGGAACTGCTGCTCAAATACTTCTTTATTTTCAAAGGGATAGTGATGCTGGGCAAAAGGCATGGCCCCGGAGTCAAACCAGCAGTCGATCACCTCAGGTACCCGGTGCATGGTTTTGCCGCACTTGGGACAGGGAATGGTGATCTCATCAATATAGGGGCGGTGCAGTTCCACCGTCTTGGCCGCCTCATTACCGCTCATCTCAAAGAGTTCCTGACGGCTGCCGATAGAATGCATATGGCCGCAGTCCTCACAGTACCAGATATTCAAGGGAGTTCCCCAGTAACGGTTTCTGGAAATGCCCCAGTCCTGCACGTTCTCCAGCCAGTCTCCGAAGCGGCCCTTGCCGATGCTCTCCGGAATCCAGTTGATCGTATTATTGTTGGCGATCAGCTGCTCTTTTACAGCAGTCATCTTAATAAACCAGGATTCTCTTGCATAGTAGATCAGCGGAGTATCGCAGCGCCAGCAGTGGGGATACTCATGTTCAAAGTTGGGAGCCTCATAGAGCTTCCCTTCCTTCTCCAGATCCACCAGAATAGGCTTATCCGCATCTTTTACAAACATGCCACCGTAGGGAGTCTCCGGGCTCATCTCACCCTTGCCGTCCACAAACTGTACAAAGGGCAGGTCATAATTGCGGCCCACCCGGCCGTCATCCTCACCAAAGGCGGGAGCAATGTGGACAATACCGGTACCGTCTGACATGGTCACATAGGTATCGCACACTAAGAAGTGGGCTTTTTTGTGCTGCTTTTCTGCTGCTTCTCCTGCGCAGGCAAATAAAGGCTCGTATTCCCGGTACTCCAGATCCTTAC
>UMID01003840.1_pt1 | contig 10574 bp, 8 predicted proteins | sample 1965691 | NCBI WGS metagenome assembly UMID01 (sample SAMEA4836115, study PRJEB28245) | human gut metagenome | biome: gut microbiome; material: fecal sample | place: Denmark | collected 2008 | reverse complement strand
GATGATTTCGTCATATAGCTTTAAATGTTCCGCGGAAACATCGTGGGTGACAAAAAGGATCGTTTTATCGAGCGACAATAGCTTTTCCCGCAACTGGTTTGTATTGTTCACATCCACCGCAGAAAAGGATTCGTCCATCAGCATAATTGGTTTATCCGCCGTGATTGCACGAATCAGCTGCATCATCTGGTTTTCGCCGCCGCTGAGTTCCTGGGCATTGTCTTTTTGCAGCAGGCTGTTCAGTTTTTCGTTGTCAAAATAACGCAACGCGGAGCGCATTCTGGACAGCGGGTAGCTCTCAAACAGTGTCGCGTTCTGTGTAAAGGAAGCGTGAAAAATGTGCTCAAACTGGTTGACACAGACGATCATTTTGCTGGTGTCTTTTCCCGATATGCTGTTTCCATCCATGCAGATTTTGCCCTGGTCCGGCACAATATACTGCATCAACAGATTCAAAATAGTGGATTTCCCTACGCCGCTCGGACCAATGATCGCGTATTTTTTCCCTTTCTGGAAGGTATGGGTAAAATGGGAAAAACAAAAATCCCCCAGCTGCACCGATACATCCTGAAACTGGATGTCTTTTTGAAAGCGTTCAATACACTCGTCCGGTGCTTTTTCCTTGCCTTCCGCGAGCAGTTTTAAAATCTTGTCTTTACCTGCGCGGGAAGCGTTTACATTGTTTATGTCTTTGAGGATATAGGAAACAGGATAGCAGAAATCCTGGATATATCCCAGTGCGGCACTCGCAGTTCCGACCGTGATCTGTTTTTGGAATAACAGATACCCCAGCACCGCAAAAACAATGCTTTGCAAAAAATACATGCTACTGCCCGTCACAACGTTGGTGAGTGTTTTATATTTCCCAAACTGATACTCTGTTTCCTCGGTTTGCTCGATGCTGTCGAGATGTCTTTGAGAAATCGCCTCCCGTGTTTCGTGGTTGACCAAACGGAAGCCGGACAGCAGGTCACGGATGGTGTCGGTATAGTTTGCCATAGCGGTGAGGTGGAGTGCCTTGCGTTGGGAGAGCTGCTTTCCGGTCAATTTCGGCACTAGCAGGCTTACAAAAGAACTCAGGATAATCAAAATTGCTAGACGCGCATCCAGTGAAAAGAGGAAAAACGCATAGACGAACAGCTGGAGAACAGTCTGAAAGATGGTGATGCAGGACTCCAGGTATTGACGGAAAACATCGACATCGTTTTGAAAAAAGGAGAGATAATCTGACAGATCGTGCTTTTTAAAATCGACATACCGCTTCCGTAGTAGGGCTTCGAACAGATCTTGTTTTACAAGGCAGTAGAAGCGCTGACGGAATTTCCATACGCTTCTTTGACTGCAATATTCAAAGAACATACCCAGCGCAATGGACAGCAGATACAGGAAAACAATCCATATCATGCCGCCCGCTCCTTTTGAAAAGTCATAATCAAAGAGTAGCTTGACAACGTATGGCATACTAGCGATACCGACGATCGAAAGAAGTGCGGTAAAAACTTGAAATACGATGATGTATTTTAGCTTTAAAAGATATTTTATCATATTCATCTCCACTCCTACAGCGGGTTTTCCACCTAACCGATTTCTACTCTTCCTTTTTATCATATTCTAAATTCTTGTGTGAAAAGCCCTGGCGAGCTGCACAAAATCCCCGGATATACAAAAAGCCTTCCCATAAGGAAGGCCTTTTGGCAGATATAAACCCTGAAAGGGAAATTATCTCTTGGAGAACTGTGGAGCGCGACGAGCGGCTTTGAGACCGTACTTCTTACGCTCTTTCATTCTTGGGTCGCGGGTCAGCAGACCTGCTTTTTTGAGCAGTGGGCGCATTTCATCGCCGTTCTGCAGCAGAGCACGGGAGATACCGTGACGGATCGCACCAGCCTGACCGGAAACGCCGCCGCCGCGAACGGTGCAGACAACGTCAAATTTACCAGCAGTGTTGGTAACTTCAAATGGCTGACGAACGATCAGTTTGAGGGTATCCAGACCGAAGTACTCGTCAATGTCTCTGTCGTTGATGGTAACTTTACCGGTACCTGGGTACAGTCTTACTCTGGAAACAGAGTGTTTTCTTCTGCCGGTGCCGTAGAAGTATGCTTTAGATTCGTACATGATTCATTGTCCTCCTTCCCAATTAGAGCTGTTCTGGTTTCTGTGCAGCATGGTTGTGCTCGCTGCCTCTGTAGATTCTGCAGCGGGTCAGAGCCTGTCTGCCGATGGTGGTGTCTGGAATCATACCTTTAACAGCCAGCATCATTGCTTTTTCCGGGTTCTCTTTCATCAGCTTGTCATAGCGGATTTCTTTCATACCGCCAATCCAGCCGGAGTGATGGTAGTGAACCTTCTGAACCAGTTTTTTACCGGTGAGGACAGCTTTCTCAGCGTTGATGATGATGACATGGTCACCACAGTCAACGTGTGGAGCAAAAATCGGTTTATGTTTGCCGCGCAGCAGGTCAGCAGCTTTGGCAGCGGTGCGTCCCAGCGGCTTGTCTGCAGCGTCGATAACATACCATTTACGGGTGATGTTCTGTGCTTTTGGCATTGTTGTAGACATGAATGGTACCTCCTGTTTCATTTGTATCGAATACAATTTATATCATCGGTTTTCCGTAAAAATCCAATGATGACAAATCAACGTTCTCTATTATAAACAAACGATAAAAGGTTGTCAAGGTCTTTTTAGCCGAAAATTTAATTTATATCCCGCTCACGCTTAAAATCTCTCTTTTTTGCTCGTTTTCTCTGCTACACTTGCTTGCCGTTTCATTTTTTCACCGAAAGTTGCCCTATCCCGTCGCCCGTTTGTTGGGGAAAATGACAAATCCCCTATTTCTTCCAGTAAGCAGAGCCGTCGCAGGACAACATAACATGAATATCGCTCTTTTAAAAAGCAAAATCACCAAGGGTCCCGACCGGATGGTCGGGACCCTTGGTCCTTTGTTGTCCTCTATGCTTCTGTCTGGATAAACTGGCTGTTATATAATTGATGATAAAATCCTTTTTTCTCCAGCAGCTGTTGGTGGGTTCCCTGTTCGATGATCTGTCCGTCCTTCATCACCAGGATGCAGTCCGCCTCCCGGATGGTGGACAGTCGGTGTGCCACCACAAAGCTGGTGTGACCCTCCATCATCTGGGCAAATGCCTGCTGGATTTTGATTTCGGTTCGGGTGTCGATGCTCGAGGTCGCCTCGTCCAAAATCAGCATCGAAGGCTTGGTCAGCATGGCGCGTGCAATGCACAGCAGCTGCTTTTGTCCCTGCGAGATGTTTCCGCCGTCCTCTGCCAGCACGGTATCATAACCTTGCGGCAGACGCATAATAAAGCTGTGTGCGTGGGCTGCCTTTGCCGCTGCAACAACCTCCTCATCGGTGGCATCGGGCTTGCCGTAGGCGATGTTGTCCCGCACCGAGCCTTTGAACATCCAGGTGTCCTGCAGCACCATACCGTACAGCGACCGCAGCGAATCCCTGACGATTTTTTTGATTGGCTGCCCGTCCACCCGAATCTCTCCTGCATCCACATCGTAAAAGCGCATCAACAGGTTAATCATGGTGGTCTTGCCGCAGCCGGTCGGACCGACCAGTGCAATTCTCTGACCCGGTTTTATCTGCAAGTGGAAATCACGGATGAGCGGATGGGATTTTTCATAGGAGAAGCTGACCCGGTCGATTTCGATTTGACCCTCACAGCCGGTTGGATGAGCCGCATCCGGTTCGTCCGGCTGCTGGGCAGGCTCATCGATAACGTCGAACACCCGCTTGGCGCTGGCGATTGCCGTTTGCAGCTCGGTGATGACGCCGGAAATCTCGTTGAACGGCTTGGTGTACTGGTTGGCGTAGGTCAAAAAACTGGACAGCGCACCCACCGAAAAGCCGCCTGCAATGCAGGAGAGAGCGCCGACGATGGCAACCGCCGCATAGACCACTCCGTTGACAAAGCGGGTGCAAGGATTGGTCAGCGAAGAATAAAACTGCGCCTTGACCCCTACGTCGTACAACTGATGGTTGATCCGGTCAAACTGCTGCTGGGCACGCTCTTCATAGGAAAAGGCTTTGACCACCTTCTGGTTGCCCACCAGCTCCTCGATGCAGCCGCTCAGCTGACCCTTGATGGCGCTTTGGCGGCGGAACATATCAAAGGAATGTTTTGCAATAAAGGATGCCACAAACAGCGACAGCGGCGTGATGATCACCACTACCAGACCCACCTTGAAATTGATTGCCAGCATATACACCAGCGTGATGGCAATGGTGATGATTCCGGTGAACAGCTGGGAAAAGCCTTGAAGCAACCCGTCCGAAACCGAGTCGATGTCGTTGATGATGCGGCTGATGATGTCGCCGTGCGGGCGGCTGTCGATGTTGGAGAGAGGAAGTTCCTCCATATGTTCAAATGCAGCCGAACGCAGGTCACGCACCGTCTTATAGGTGACGATGTTGGTACACAGGGTCAGCAGCCACTGGAAGATTGCTGCCAGCACTGCTACGATGCCAAGCTCAATCAAGATTGGCAGCAGGTTGTCAAAATACACCTTGCCGGGCGCGATGATCTGGTCGATTCCCCGACCAATCAGCACCGGCGCATACAAGGTCAGCGAAACGCTGAGCACTGCGCTGACCAGAGCTGCCAGCAGATACCAGCGGTATGGCTTTGCAAACCGGAGGACCCTTGCAAGGGTTTCTTTTCTGTTTTCCATTATGCTTCCTCCTTTGCCAAAACACGCTCATTCTGCGACCAGTAGATTTCCTGATATTCTTCGCAGCTTTCCAGCAGCTGCTCGTGGGTGCCGATGCCCACCGCTTTTCCGTCGTCCAGTACAACAATCTGGTCGGCGTAGCGCACTGTGTTTGCACGCTGGGAAACAATCAGCACCGTCATCTCCTGATCCAAATCGGCAATCGCGCGCCGCAACGCAGCATCGGTGGCAAAGTCCAGTGCGCTGGCACTGTCGTCCAGCACCAGAATCTCCGGCGAGCCAACCAGCGCTCTGGCAATCGTCAGCCGCTGCTTCTGTCCGCCCGAAAGGTTTTCGCCGCCCTGCAAAATGCGGGTGTCCAGCCCGTCCGGCAGCTTGCGCACAAATTCCTCCGCCTGTGCCACCCGCAGCGCCTGCCATATCTCTTCATCGCCGGCATCCTGCTTGTTCCACTGCATATTCTCCCGCAGGGTACCGGAAAACAGCACCGCCCGCTGCGGCACCATGCCGATTTTCTTTCTCAGCTGTGGGATGGGATAGCTGCGCACATCGGTCCCATCCACCCGGATGCTGCCGCTGCTCACCTCATAAAAGCGTGGGATGAGGTTGACCAAAGTAGATTTTCCGCAGCCGGTACCACCGATGATGCCCACCGTCTGCCCGCGCCGGATGGTCAGGTTGATGTCCGACAGCGCATCGGCGCCCGCCTCAGGATAGCAGAAACGGACCTGCTCAAAGCAGATTTTCGGGCTGTCCTGCACCGGCTGCACCGGCTGATTTGTTTTATTGACAATCGAGCTGTGCATCTCCAGCACCTCGTTGACACGCGCTGCCGAAGCAAACGCCTTAGTAAAGATGACCACTAGGTTTGCCACCACGATCATCGCAACCAGAATCTGATTGAGGTAGTTGACAAAGGCGATGATTTCGCCCTGTGTCATCCCGCCTGCCTGCACCCGCACGCCGCCAAACCAGACCACCGCTACGATGGCAAGGTTTACAATCGCGCTGGTCAACGGATTGAGCAGCGCCGAGATGCGTCCGACCGAGATGGCTGTTTCCATCTGGTCGGTGTTGGCTTCATGGAAGCGTTTTTTCTCCTGCTCCTGTCGGGAAAAGGCGCGGATGACCCGCACACCCGACAGATTTTCGCGGGTAATCAGCGACAGGCGGTCCAGCTTGCGCTGGATGATTTTGAAAAACGGCACCGATCGGCTCATCACCAGGTACAGCACCAGCGCCACCAGCGGTCCGGCAATAAAGAAGATCAACGACAGCCGCCAATCGAGCATCACCGCCATCACCGCTGCACCAATCACCAGAAACGGCGCGCGCACCACCAGACGAATCAGCATCGCGACCGCCAGCTGGAGCTGGTTGACGTCGTTGGTGATTCGGGTAATCAGCGAAGGGGTGCCGATCTGGTCGATTTCCCCGTGGGAAAGGCTGTTGATGTGGGCAAACATCTCCGAGCGCAGCACCGTCCCAAAGCCCTGGCTGGCGCGCGCCGCGCAGTACTGGCAGATCAGCGCACAGCCCAGTCCCACCAGTCCCAGCAGCACCATCACGCCGCCCATCTTCAGCACATAGGCGCGGTCGCCGTTGGCAATGCCGACGTCGATAATCTTTGCCATGACCAGCGGAACGATCAGCTCGAAGATGGCTTCGGTCAGCTTGAAAATCGGTCCGATGATGACTTCCTTGCGAAATCGTTTTAAAAACTTTGCTAACTTTAACATAGTTCTTCCCTCTTCCTCCATTGCATCCGCATCGTGCGATATGATATGATTATAGCATACTTTTTCCCCTATAAAAAATATTTTATTTCTATGGCTGACATATCTTTTCTGTATGCCTGTTCGGAAAGGAGGCAAGCGAGTGGACATCCGTCAGCTGCTGTATTTTACCACCATCGCCGAGGAGGGCAGCATCAGTGCCGCTGCCAAAAAGCTGCACCTTTCCCAGCCGCCGCTGAGCTATCAGATGAAGCTGCTTGAGGAAGAGCTTCACCTGCCGCTGATCGAGCGCAGCGCCCGCGGCATTGCGCTGACCGAAGCCGGACGGGTGCTCTACAAGCGCGCGCAGGGCATTCTGGAGTTAAGCGAGCTGACCCGCAAGGAGATGCTTGCGATGGCATCCGGCTTCACTGGCACCCTGCACATCGGGACGGTGTCCTCCTCGGGCGCCTCTCTGCTGGGCTGGCGCATCCCCGCCTTCCACCAGAAGTATCCGCAGATTGGCTTTGCCATCCACGAGGGCAACACCTTTGAGCTGATGGAAATGCTGGAATCCGGGCTGATTGAGCTTGCCATCGTGCGCACACCCTTTCATAATGACCAGCTCAACTGCCTCTATCTCTCACCCGAGCCGATGATTGCCGCCGGAGCTGCCTCCTTTTTTCCCGCAGGGATGCCCTCCGGTCAGCCAATCTCCCTCGAGCTGCTGGGACACGCACCGGTCATCCTTTACCGCCGCTTTGAAAAAATCCTGCTCTCCCTGTGCGAGCAAAAAGGGATTACCCCGCAGGTCTTCTGCATTGCCGACGATGCCCGCACCACCCTGATGTGGGCAGAGGCAGGGCTTGGAGTTGCGGTAGTCCCGCAGTCCGCCTACCGCATCATGCCGCATCACAACATGGTGTACGGCGAACTGTCCGAAGAGGACCTGCACACCCGCATCGCTGCCGTCTGCAAAAAAGGATGCAGTTTAAGCTGGGCTGCCCAGCAGTTTCTGGAAATCTTTGCACAGCAGCCGCCATCGGCTCAAACCGGAATTTAAATAAGGAGGAATATGATGTTTCCTTATCACATTTTAGTGACCCTCGACCGTAACTATCTCAAGGTTCTGAGCGTCATGCTCTACTCCCTTTCCCAATCGGACCCGGAGGGCGTATACACCGTTTATGTGGTCAACAACACCCTGACCGAAGAGGACTTTGCCTCACTGTCTGCCCTGCTTCCCCGCACCGAGCTGGTAAATGTTCAGGTGCCGGAGGACCTGTTGCAAAACGCTCCCGTTTCTGACCGCTACCCCACCGAGATGTACTACCGCCTGTTTGCTGCACGCTACCTTCCGCAGCAACTTGAGCGCATCCTCTACCTGGACCCGGACCTGGTTGTCCTGCACAGCCTGCGCTCGCTCTACCAGATTGACTTTGACGGCAAGCTGTTTGCTGCTGCCTCCCACATCGAAAGCCGCACCTTCCGCGAACTCAACCGCCGCCGGCTGCACCTGTCCGAGCACGCAAAATATCTCAATTCCGGTGTGATGATGATGAACCTTGCGCTGCTGCGAAAGGAATCCCCGCAAACCATCATCGACTACATCCAGTCACACAAAGCCACCCTGCTGCTGCCCGACCAGGATGTGCTCAACGCCCTGTATGCCGACCGCACCGTCCCGCTCGACCCGCTGGTCTACAATCTGGGCGAAAAATATCTGCGGCTGAAAAATCTGCATCTGCCACCAGCGGAAAAGCTGACCCTCGACTGGGTGCGCAGCAACACCGCCATCGTCCATTACTACGGGCGCAACAAGCCCTGGAAGGAGCATTACCGCGGCAGCTTAGGCATCTTCTACTACGAATGGGAGCAACAGCTGCAGCAGCTGACCGGCAAAAACTGATCGCCTGCTCCGAAAAACTGCGCACGCCCCCTTGCCCCAAAAGGCGGTGCTGTGGTACAATTTATGGTAGTTTCCCTTCGTCCCCGGCTTCCAAAAGCGGCAGGACGAAACGGCTAATTTTTTGAATGTATTTTTCCCATTATAGAAAGGTGAGATCCCATGCCAGACAATCAGCAGAAGGATATGTCCCGTATCCGCAACTTCTGCATCATCGCCCACATCGACCACGGCAAGTCCACACTCGCCGACCGCATCCTGGAAAAGACACAGGCCATCTCGCTGCGTGAGATGGAAAACCAGCTGCTGGACAACATGGACCTGGAACGTGAGCGCGGCATTACCATCAAGGCGCGCGCTGTCAAGGTCCAGTACCAGGCGCAGGACGGCAACCTGTATGAATTCAATCTCATCGACACCCCCGGTCACGTGGACTTCAACTACGAGGTTTCCCGCTCGCTGGCTGCCTGCGAGGGCGCACTGCTGGTGGTGGATGCCTCCCAGGGCATCGAGGCACAGACCCTTGCCAACACCTACCTTGCCGTTGAACACAACCTGGAGGTCGTTCCGGTGGTCAACAAGGTCGACCTGCCCAGTGCCAACCCCGATATGGTCTGCCATGAGATTGAGGACATCATCGGGATCCCGGCGCTGGATGCACCGCGCATCTCCGCTAAAACCGGACTCAACGTCGAACAGGTGCTCGAGCGCATCGTCACCGACATCCCCGCTCCCACCGGCGACCCGAACGCTCCTTTGCAGGCGCTCATCTTCGACTCCTACTATGACAGCTACAAAGGCGTCATTGTCTATATTCGCGTGATGCACGGCACCGTGCGCCCGGGCGACGACATCCTGATGATGGCAACCAAGGCACAGTTCCATGTGGTCGAGGTCGGCTACATGGGCGCTACCACCCTGGTCCCAACCGACGGACTTTCCGCTGGTGAGGTCGGCTACATCACCGCCAGTATCAAGAGCGTCAAGGACACCGTCGTCGGCGACACCGTCACCCTGGTGGATGCTCCTGCCAAACAGCCGCTGGACGGCTACCGTCAGGTCAATCCGATGGTTTTCTGCGGTATCTATCCGGCAGACGGTGCAAAATATCCCGACCTGCGCGATGCGCTGGACAAGCTGCAGCTCAACGACGCTTCGCTGACCTTTGAGCCGGAGACCTCCAAGGCGCTGGGCTTTGGATTCCGCTGCGGATTTTTGGGACTGCTGCACATGGAGATTATCCAGGAGCGTTTGGAACGAGAGTTCAACCTGGATTTGATTACCACCGCTCCCAGCGTAATCTATAAGCTGAACATGACCGACGGCAGCGTGATGATGATTGACAACCCGACCAACTACCCCGACCCGGCGGACATCGAATCGGCAGAGGAGCCGTATGTCAAAGCCAGCATCTTTGCTCCCGCCTCCTACATCGGCACCATCATGGAGCTGTGTCAGGAGCGCCGCGGCACCTATAAGGATACCAAGTATCTGGACACCGACCGCGTAGAGCTGCACTACGAGCTGCCGCTCAACGAGATTGTCTACGACTTTTTCGATGCGCTCAAATCCCGCACCAAAGGATATGCCTCCTTTGACTATGAATTTGCCGGCTACCAGCAGTCCAAGCTGGTCAAGCTGGACATCATGATCAGCGGCGAGGTGGTGGACGCCCTCTCCTTTATCGTCCATGCCGACCGCGCCTATGCCCGTGCCCGCAAGATGGCAGAAAAGCTCAAGGAGAACATCCCGCGTCAGATGTTCGAGGTGCCGATTCAGGCAGCCATCGGCGGCAAAATCATCGCCCGCGAAACGGTCAAGGCATTCCGCAAGGACGTCCTTGCCAAGTGCTACGGCGGCGACATCACCCGAAAGAAAAAGCTGCTGGAAAAACAGAAGGAAGGCAAAAAGAGGATGCGCCAGCTCGGCTCGGTGGAGGTTCCGCAGGAAGCCTTCATGGCAGTGCTCAAGCTCGACGAATAATATTTTCCCTTTCCATACAAAACAGGCAGGAGATATGCTCTCCTGCCTGTTTTATGTGCTGTTTGTTTTTCTAGCGGACTGCGGTCTGCAAAACCTTCTTGCGCTTCATGATGCAGATGTTGATGATAAAGCGTGCAATCTGGTCGAGTGCGATGCACAGCCAGATAAAGAATACGTCCCATTTCAAAACATAGGTCACCAGCAGAGCCAGCGGGATGCGGATCAGCCAGATGCCTACAAAGGAAACGATCATAGGGGTGTTTTT
>UMID01026992.1_pt1 | contig 10580 bp, 9 predicted proteins | sample 1965691 | NCBI WGS metagenome assembly UMID01 (sample SAMEA4836115, study PRJEB28245) | human gut metagenome | biome: gut microbiome; material: fecal sample | place: Denmark | collected 2008 | reverse complement strand
TCCAAGCTGAGGGTCGCGGGTTTGAGCCCCGTCTTCCGCTCTCCAGAGAGAATCTGAGAAATTAGATTCTCTTTTTTTGTTTTATTTTAGACCGCTAAGCTTATGAAAAATTCTCCGGTACAATCGCATGTACTCCGACTAGCACATCCCCCTATCCCCACTGTCCACATCGGGATTATAGGACTGGGCAATCGAGGATTGCTCACCTTACAACGTTATCTGCAAATTGAAGGAGTAGAAATCAAAGCTCTTTGTGAAATAAGAGAAGGAAATCTAAGTAAGGCCCAACAACTATTAAAAGAAGCCGACCGTTCCGAAGCCACCGGATATACCGGAGTGGAGGGATGGAAGAAGATGTGCGAATCGGATGAAGTAGATTTAATATTCATCTGCACCGACTGGTTAATGCATACTCCAATGGCAACTTTCGCAATGGAATGCAATAAACATGTAGCTATTGAAGTTCCGGCTGCTATGAGCGTGGAAGAATGTTGGCAATTGGTAGACACTGCAGAAAAAACCAGGCGACACTGCATCATGCTCGAAAATTGTTGTTATGATCCCTTTGCACTAATGACTCTCAACATGGCCCAACGAGGATTGTTCGGAGAAATCATGCATGTAGAAGGAGCCTACATTCACGATCTTCGTTCAATGTACTTTGCCGAAGAGAGCGAAGGCGGCTATCACAACCATTGGGGGAAAAGATACAGCATCGAACATACAGGCAATCCTTATCCCACTCATGGGTTGGGCCCCGCCTGCCAGATACTGGATATTCATCGCAGTGACAGAATGGAATATCTCGTGTCCATGTCTACTCATCAGGCAGGAATGAGCGAGTATGCCCGCAGACTATTCGGCGAATATTCACCGGAAGCCCACCAGAAATATCAATTGGGAGACGTAAACACCACTCTTATCCACACGCTCAAAGGGAAGACAATCATGCTTCAATACGACATATCCACCCCACGTCCTTACAGCCGCCTTCAAACAGTATGCGGCACACTGGGATTCGCCCAAAAATACCCTGTCCCCTGTATCGCCCTAGATCCTAATGGAGACACTCCACTTGAAGGAGAACTGCTAGAAAAAATGATGGCACGCTATAAACATCCTTTTAACGCAACCATTGGCGAAGAAGCACATCGCAGAGGCCTACCCAATGAAATGAATTATGTTATGGATTACCGCCTTATTCATTGTCTGCGCAACGGGCTTCCACTGGATATGGATGTATACGATGCAGCCGAATGGTCGTGTATCACAGAACTAAGTGAAAAATCTGTACTGAATAAGAGCATGGCAGTAGAAATACCGGATTTCACCAGGGGAGCCTGGAAAAAATACAAATACTAGGTTCTATCAGAAGTACAGACGAAGTAGGTAGTTTACCCCAACAGGAGCAGTAAACGTTAAGCAATTCTAAAAAGGTGACTTCTTTTTAGGAAGAGCCTTTTTATGGCATGTCTTTTATATGTATTTGACATCACATAAGCCTACACAAAATCAGGTAGAAAAAGTCAGACTCATCTTTTACCTCATAATAGAAACTTTTATGATGAAAATATCGATTATAAATATAAATAGTTGGCTAATTAATTACTATTTTTGACACGTAAATGAAAAACATCGAATAACCCCTATTAAAAACTTTAAAATATGATGAAGAAACTATTTACAGTCACGGCTATCGGCTTGGCTTTGTTAACTTGGCACACCAGTTGTACTCTACAACCAAAGGCTCCCGAAGCCTTTACTCCTATCAAAGTAGAAACTCCTGCCCGCCCTGCCGGACAAGAAGATGTAATCCAACTCGTTACTCCTAAAATTGATACCGTTCGTGTCGGTTTCATCGGATTAGGAATGCGTGGTCCTGGTGCCGTGGCACGCTGGACCCATATCCCGGGAACTAAGATTGTAGCATTATGCGACCTGCTTCCCGAACGTGTTGAAAAATCACAAGAAATTTTGAAGAATGCCGGACTTCCTGAAGCTGCTTCTTACAGTGGCTCGGAAGAGGCATGGAAGCAACTTTGTGAACGGGACGATATTGATCTGGTATACATAGCCACCGACTGGAAACATCATGCAGCAATGGGTGTTTATGCCATGGAACACGGTAAGCATGTAGCTATCGAAGTTCCTGCCGCCATGACACTGGATGAAATCTGGCAGCTAATCAATACTTCCGAAAAGACACGTAAGCATTGTATGCAGCTCGAAAACTGCGTATATGACTTCTTTGAACTGACTTCTTTAAATATGGCACAACAAGGCGTATTCGGAGAAGTACTTCATGTAGAAGGTTCATATATCCATAATCTGGAAGATTTCTGGCCTGAATACTGGAATAACTGGCGAATGGATTATAATCATCTACACCGCGGTGATGTATATGCTACCCATGGCATGGGCCCTGCTTGTCAGGTACTTAATATCCACCGTGGTGACCGCATGAAAACATTGGTATCGATGGATACGAAAGCTGTCAACGGACCGGCTTATATTAAGAAACAAACAGGAGAAGAGGTGACTGACTTCCAGAATGGTGACCAGACTTCTACCCTGATTCGCACAGAGAACGGTAAAACAATGTTGATTCAGCACAACGTAATGACTCCACGCCCATACAGCCGTATGTATCAGATAGTGGGAGCCGATGGTTACGCAAGCAAATATCCGATTGAAGAATATTGCCTGCGACCTTCACAAGTTGATTCAAAAGATGTGCCTAATCATGAGAATCTGAATGCACATGGTTCTGTACCTGAAAACGTAAAAAAAGCCTTGATGGATAAATATAAAGATCCTATTCATATAGAGTTGGAAGAAACAGCCAAGAAAGTAGGTGGACATGGTGGTATGGACTTTATCATGGACTACCGTCTGGCATATTGCTTGCAGAATGGACTGCCATTGGATATGGACGTTTATGACCTGGCAGAATGGTGTTGCATGGCTGAACTTACCAGACTTTCTATCGAGAACAATTCAGCTCCGGTAGAAGTACCCGACTTCACTCGCGGCGGATGGAATAAAGTACAAGGCTACCGTCACGCTTTTGCAAAATAAAACAGCATATTTCCTTTTAGCACGAGCATAATGAACCAATCCGGCTTCTCCTCTAAAGCCGGATTATTCATGGGTTCGTGTTTGAACATTTTATAGATTATCATAATCACGTTTATGAAAACAGCTATTCCAAAGCCTTCTAAGCAAAGCATTATCCGTGAAGCCAGAGATTATGTAATGATTGCCATCGGCATGATTTTGTATGGTATCGGTTGGACCGTTTTTCTGTTGCCTAACGATATCACCACCGGGGGAGTACCGGGTATTGCTTCTATCGTATATTGGGCCACAGGTTTTCCGGTACAATATACGTACTTCAGCATCAACTTCTTCTTGCTACTACTGGCCCTCAAGTTGCTGGGACTAAAGTTTTGCATCAAAACTATTTTTGGTGTATTTACCCTCACCTTCTTTCTGTCCGTCATTCAAAAATTGACGGCAGGTTTCGGGCTTCTCCACGACCAGCCCTTTATGGCATGTGTCATCGGAGCATCCTTCTGTGGAGGCGGCATAGGTGTTGCTTTTTCGGCTAATGGAAGTACGGGAGGTACAGATATTATTGCAGCCATCATCAACAAATACCGGGACATCACATTAGGAAGAGTCGTGCTCATCTGCGATATGATTATCATTTCTTCCAGTTATTTTGTCTTAAAAGACTGGGAAAAAGTGGTGTATGGGTTTGTAACTCTTTATATTTGTAGTTTCGTTCTCGACCAGGTAGTGAATAGCGCCCGCCAATCCGTACAGTTTTTTATCATATCTAACAAATATGAAGAAATTGGACGGCATATTAACGAATATCCGCACCGGGGAGTAACGATTATCAATGCAACCGGCTTTTATACAGGACGAGAAGTTAAGATGATGTTTGTATTAGCCAAGAAAAGGGAATCGCCTATCATCTTCCGGTTGATAAAAGACATAGACCCGAATGCATTTGTATCGCAAAGTGCTGTCATTGGAGTATATGGAGAAGGATTCGATCATATTAAAGTAAAATAAAAAAGAAATGAAAAACCAATATTGAGAAACATGAAATTTCGACCAACCCCCAACTTATTAACAGGCATCTTCATGGGAATATTTTCCCTGACAACACTTAGTACAATGGCAGAGAAAGCCGTGAAACCTTATTGGCAGGACGTGCAGGTAGTTGAAGTTAACAAAGAGTATCCACGTACTTCTTTTATGACATACAACAATCGCGCTGATGCATTGAGTGGCAAGTTCGAACGAAGCAAGTATTACCGCTTGCTGAACGGAACCTGGAAATTCTACTTTGTAGACTCTTATAAAAAACTTCCCGAAAACATTACCGATCCGAACACCAATACAGATTCGTGGGATGATATTCAGGTGCCCGGCAACTGGGAAGTACAAGGACACGGAATAGCCATCTACACCAATCATGGTTATGAATTCAAACCGCGCAATCCACAACCTCCTACTCTTCCCGAAGCCAATCCGGTAGGAGTTTATCGCCGGGACATCGATATTCCGGCAGACTGGGACGGGCGGGATATCTACTTGCATTTGGCAGGAGCTAAGTCCGGCGTATATGTATATATCAACGGACAAGAAGTAGGATATAGCGAAGACTCCAAGAATCCGGCAGAATTTCTTATCAACAATTACGTGAAGCCGGGAAAGAACGTACTTACAGTTAAAATCTTCCGTTGGAGCACCGGTTCCTATCTTGAATGTCAAGACTTCTGGCGTATGAGTGGTATTGAACGCGATGTTTTTCTGTATTCACAGCCTAAAGCAGCTCTCAAAGATTTCCGAATTAAGTCTACGCTGGACGACAGTTACAAAAATGGAATCTTCGGTTTAAATGTCGATTTGAGAAATCACGAAAAGGTTGCAACTAATCTTACATTAGTTTATGAACTATTAGATGCACAAGGAAAAGTTGTAGCTACTGAAGAGAAGACAGCCTATATTCCATCGAACGAAGTACGTACACTTTCTTTCGATAAGAATCTGACAGATGTCAGCACATGGACCTCCGAACATCCGAATCTATACAAACTGTTGATGACAGTAAAAGAGAATGGCAAAATCAATGAAATCATTCCTTTCAATGTAGGATTCCGCCGGATTGAGATCAAGCCTATCGAACAGAAGGCTGCTAACGGAAAACCGTATGTCTGCTTATTCATCAACGGTCAGCCTCTGAAACTGAAAGGGGTAAATATCCACGAACATAATCCGTCAACAGGTCATTATGTTACAGAGGATTTAATGCGCCGTGACTTCGAACTGATGAAACAACATAACTTAAACAGTGTACGCCTTTGCCACTATCCGCAAGACCGCCGTTTCTATGAGCTTTGTGATGAATACGGACTTTATGTATATGATGAAGCCAATGTGGAAAGCCACGGAATGTATTATGATCTCCGGAAAGGCGGTTCACTGGGTAACAATCCCGAATGGCTGAAACCGCACATGGATCGTACCATCAATATGTTTGAACGTAATAAGAATTATCCGAGCGTTACATTCTGGTCGCTGGGAAATGAAGCCGGAAACGGATATAATTTCTATCAGACTTATTTGTGGTTGAAAGAGGCAGACAAAGACCTGATGGATCGTCCGGTCAACTACGAACGTGCTCAATGGGAATGGAACTCCGATATGTATGTTCCGCAATATCCGGGTGCCGACTGGCTGGAAAATATCGGAAAGAATGGTAGCGACCGTCCTGTAGCTCCTTCGGAGTATGCACATGCCATGGGAAACTCCACGGGAAACCTGTGGGGACAATGGCAGGCAATTTACAAATATCCGAATCTCCAAGGTGGATATATCTGGGACTGGGTAGACCAAGGTCTTCTCCAAAAAGATAAGAATGGAAGAGAATACTGGGCCTACGGAGGTGACTTCGGCGTAGACGCACCTAGCGATGGTAACTTCCTCTGCAACGGTCTTGTCAATCCGGATCGTGGTCCGCATCCGGCAATGACTGAAGTGAAATATGTACATCAGAATGTAGGTTTTGAAGCAGTAGATGCCGCAGCCGGTATATTCAAAATCACCAACCGTTTCTATTTCACTAACCTGAAAAAATATCAGATTCACTACAATGTACTTGCTAACGGAAAGACAATAAAAGGTGGAAAAGTATCTTTGGATATTGCTCCGCAAGCCTCTAAAGAATTCACCGTACCGGTAAATGGTCTGAAAGCCCAACCGGGAACAGAATATTTTGTCAACTTCAGTGTAACAACCACAGAGCCTGAACCGTTGATTCCAACCGGATATGAAATTGCATACGACCAGTTCCAACTTCCTATCCAGGCAGAGAAGAGTATATATAAAGCAAACGGTCCGGCATTGAAAACAACAACTCAAGGAGATGAATTAATCGTTTCTTCCTCCAAAGTAAACTTTGTATTCAACAAGAATAGCGGATTAGTAACCTCGTATAAAGTAGATGGTACAGAATATTTCAAAGACGGATTTGGTATTCAGCCTAACTTCTGGCGTGCTCCTAATGATAATGACTATGGTAACAGCACTCCTAAACGTTTGCAGGTATGGAAACAATCAAGCAAAAACTTCCGCATAACGGATGCCACCATGACAGCAGAAGATAAAGCAGTCTCCTTAAATGTAACCTACTTACTGGCTGCCGGCAACTTGTATGTTGTCACTTACAAAATCTATCCGAACGGAATAGTTAACGTAAATGCCAAATTCACATCAACGGATATGCAGCCTACAGAAACAGAAGTTTCCGAAGCTACCCGCATGGCTACATTTACTCCCGGAAGTGATGCTGCCCGCAAGGCTGCCTCCAAACTGGAAGTACCCCGTATCGGTGTGCGTTTCCGCTTGCCGGCACAGATGAACAATGTACAATACTTTGGCCGTGGCCCGGAAGAGAATTATATCGACCGCAATCACGGAACGCTCGTTGGCGTATATAAGACAACAGCGGATCAAATGTACTTCAACTATGTGCGTCCACAGGAAAACGGACATCACACTGATACCCGTTGGATCGCTTTATCTCCTAATAAAGGAAACGGCCTGGTTTTGGTAGCGGACAGTCTCATCGGTTTCAATGCCTTGCGCAACTCTATCGAAGACTTTGACTCTGAAGAAGCTCTGCCCCACCCTTACCAATGGAATAACTTCAGCCCGGAAGAGGTTGCCAATCACGATGAGAACGCTGCCCGCAACGTATTACGGAGAATGCATCATGTCAACGACATCACTCCCAGAGATTTCGTTGAGGTTTGTGTAGATATGAAGCAACAAGGAGTAGGCGGATATGACAGTTGGGGTGCTCGCCCGGAACCTTTCCACCAGATCCCGGCTAACCGTGATTACCAGTGGGGCTTCACATTAGTACCCGTTCGCTCGGCTAACCAGGCCAACGAAGCTGCTAAATATGATTATCGATAACCTTAGTATAAATTTTTAAAGAAAAAAAACATGAAAGATTTATCTAGCATCGTAGCTAAATTTAAAGTCCAAGGTACGATAGAAGAAATCAAACCTTTGGGTGCAGGACTTATCAACGACACTTATAAAGTAAACACCAAAGAAGCAGATGCTCCCGACTATGTTTTGCAACGCATCAATCATGCCATTTTCCAGAATGTAGAAATGCTTCAATCCAATATTACCGCTGTTACCAATCACATTCGCAAGAAACTGACGGAAGCCGGAGAATCGGATATAGACCGCAAGGTGTTGAGTTTCCTCGAAACAGAAGAAGGTAAAACATACTGGTTTGACGGTGACAGCTATTGGCGTGTGATGGTATTCATCCCACGTGCAAAAACGTATGAGACGGTAAATCCCGAATATTCCAACTATGCAGGCGAAGCCTTCGGTAACTTCCAGGCTATGCTGGCCGATATTCCGGAAACATTGGGTGAAACCATACCCGATTTCCACAACATGGAGTTCCGCCTCAAACAACTACATGAAGCCATTGCGAAGGATGCTGCCGGACGGGTAGCAGAAGTGAAGTACTATCTGGATGAAATAGAGAAACGCGCAGATGAAATGTGTAAAGCTGAACGTTTATATCGTGAAGGGAAACTTCCCAAACGCGTTTGCCACTGCGATACGAAAGTGAATAACATGATGTTCGACGAGGATGGTAAAGTGCTTTGTGTCATTGATTTGGATACGGTAATGCCTAGCTTTATATTCTCCGATTATGGTGACTTCCTACGTACAGGTGCCAACACGGGTGATGAAGACGATAAAGACCTTGATCGTGTAAACTTCAATATGGAGATATTCAAAGCGTTTACCAAAGGCTATCTGAAAGGAGCCAAATCATTCCTGACTCAGATCGAGATTGAGAATCTTCCTTATGCGGCCGCTTTATTCCCATACATGCAGTGCGTACGGTTCCTGGCAGATTATATCAACGGAGATACTTATTATAAAATCAAATATCCGGAACATAACCTCGTTCGCACCAAAGCACAATTCAAATTACTTCAAAGTGTGGAAGCAAACACACCGGAAATGATAGCGTTCATCAACGAATGCTTATTAAATTGAGAATGCTCCATTTTTCCAATGGTAGACTACAGGGCGGCGGAGAAACGGTTTCAGTTTCTCTGCTGTTTCTTTTGACATATAGTCGGGGGTTGTTAACGTAAGTGTCAGTTCCGTATTTTCTTTATTAAAATCAGCTTTCATCAATAGCATATCTGCTGAACGGCGTGCTTCATCAAACTCATAAACTCCTGCTGAATCGGGAGCATTCAGAAAATCATCCATCAGGGGCAGGGTAATAAAGAGAGATGTTGTAAGCGGTTTCCAGTCGTCCGTATAGAAATGGATGCTGCTATCACAGGCAGGAGCACAAACAGTAGAGACTGTACAGATTACGTTCGTTGAATCATTTAATGCCAACACTTTCATCTGCCAGGTCGATTGAGCTGACATTTGCATACGGATATAGTCTTTACCAAGATCAGTCATCTCCGACTTCTTGCCAAAACGATTTTCTACTTGCGCTTTCATCTTACTTTCCAGAAAGTCTATGCAATCTTCACGATTCACTTTTGTAAGCAAGGGGCTTAGAGAATCCGGCATATTCACAAACAACGTTTTGGCCTCTTGTGCCTGAAGAGCAGTCGAAACAAAAAGTCCGACAGCAGAAAAGAATATAGTGATAACAAGTTTATTTATTTTCATATCTATCTTATTTAACCTATGACAAACAGTCTTGTGTAACTGTTTTAACTTTTAGACCCCAAATATAAGAAATTTGGAGTTATTTTCAAACAATCATCTATATATCAAATGATTATCATATACACCACAACACCTTCGTAAATCATTCGTAAAACCGAAAGCAAAAATGCGTCATTTTTTAGATGATTTTCTATGCAAATATAGTGAATACTTTATAGAATAGAAACAAAGTTGGATATAATCAAAAAAGGCAGCTTATTCGGCTGCCTTCTCTATTTCAATTCAACAGGTTTATCCTCCCATGTTAGTTCTCGTCCAAGGATTTTCTTTATTGTACCTTTGGGGAGTTCGATGCATACATCATTATGCGGATCATAGTCCCAACATTCTTCGTCTCTGTAGGGTTCTTCATCTCCTCCTCTTTCACAATAGACTTCACATTCAATAATACGTTCAGTCCCATCTTTGTCAACACATAAGTAAATCATTGCAATATTTCCTTTTTAACTACTGTATAATCTTTAGAGTATATGCCTTTCTCCTTACAATAATTATCCACTCCATCAAATATCAATGCTCCCGGATATGAAAGAGAGATCTCTTCCGGCTCCTTTTCGTCTCCCATGTCCATTTCTTCCAATGTATCAAGATTGATTATGATATTTGGATTAGTTATTTCTTTACCTGTCAGTTTTTTTATGGAACCTTTCGGAAGTTCAATCTTCGAATCATCCAAATATTCAGTACGCCAATAGCCATCCGATCTAAATGGAAAATCATTAATCTCTGTAGTCTCTAATATAATCTCTTGCCCTTCCGGGTCTAATGCAAGCCATGCCATATTATTCTCCTTTCTCTTTAATCTTCTCTCTAAATAATCTCAACTGGTCTACAGTCGGATAAAACGTAGGATTCTCCCAGTTCCTCGAAATCACCGCTATCATCGAATCAAGGTATTTTCCGCAATCGAGAATCTTTGCGCATTTATCCAGCTGGAATTCCCCGGCCGGGTATCTCTTATTATTGAGCGTTTCTTTAGCCCAAGTTAGCAACTCGTTTATTGAGTCGTAGTCGTATTTCTTTTCTTCTGCCATACTAATGTTAGTTTTCGGCAAAGGTATAAAAAAAAGCCTTTGGTTAGGCATGTTCATTATCAAGCGAGGAACAAACGTAAGCCAAAGGCATAATCGTACGATAAAAACGCAACCGTTGGAACCTACCTTGTGAGCTACAAACACGTAGCCTTTCAGTTCGCAAGGGAGTACTTTCTACGCAAAGATATAAAAAATCCCGGCATATTTAATACACCGGGAGGATTCCAT
>UMID01038018.1_pt1 | contig 10617 bp, 6 predicted proteins | sample 1965691 | NCBI WGS metagenome assembly UMID01 (sample SAMEA4836115, study PRJEB28245) | human gut metagenome | biome: gut microbiome; material: fecal sample | place: Denmark | collected 2008 | reverse complement strand
ATGCTGAGAATACCGATTTTTATAAAACGCTTGATTTCCTCAAGGAAGTTCATGAAACGCAGCTGTGCCCGATTGTTGTGCCCTATATGGAGGGCGGTGTGGTTCAGGCATATGTCAACCTCATGGCACAGAAGGCATTTACATATCAGAATGGTAAGGCAACCGAAGTTCCCGTCCCGCAGGATGCGCGTATTGCGGAGATGATTAATTTTCTCAAGGAAGCGGTCGCCACGACGGATGACGAGCTAATGGAGAAATTTTTTGATGGCGCGGAGTTCACGCAGGAAGAGATCATCCGCGGCTTGCAGAACGGCATGACGGACGGCTCGATTTACCCTGTGTTTGCCTGCTCCGGCTACACGACTCAGGGCGTTGACCAACTGCTTGACTGTCTGTCGAAGATCGCGCCGCGCGCCTATGAATGCGCGGGTGAAACGGCGGAGGATGCGGATGGGAATCCGGTTGAGCTTTCCTGTGATGCGGATGGCCCGCTTGCCGCGATTTGCTTTAAAACAATTGCCGACCCATTTGTGGGCAAGATGTCCTTCTTTAAGGTCGTATCCGGTAAAATCACGGCGGACGTTCCCGCCTATAATGCACGCACGCAGGAGAGTGAGCGCATGGGTAAGATTATCTCTGTGCGCGGTGCGAAGCAGGAGGATATTTCGGAAATCGCAGCGGGCGATATCGGCGTTGTGACAAAGCTCTCAAATATGCGCACGGGCGACACGCTGTGCAGCCCGAAAAAGGTATTGAAGCTCGCTCCTGTCTCCTTCCCGGAGCCGTGCCTGAGCATGGCGGTCAAGGTGGCGAAGAAGGGCGAGGAGGAAAAGGTAGCGGCGGGCCTTTTCCGTCTGATGGAGGAAGACCCCACCATCACCTTCCGGTCCAACCATGAAACGCACGAGCAGATTCTTTCCGGCCTCGGCGAACAGCATCTTGATGTGATCGTTTCCAAGCTTAAAACGAAATTCGGCGTGGATGTATCCCTTAGCGTGCCGAAGGTGGCATACCGGGAATCCATCAAAAAGCGTGTGGAGGTGCAGGGCCGTCACAAGAAGCAGTCCGGCGGCCACGGGCAGTTTGGCGATGTGTTTATCCGCTTTGAGCCCTGCGACAGCGATGAGCTGGTGTTTGCGGAGGAGGTTGTGGGCGGCTCCGTGCCGAAAAACTTCTTCCCAGCTGTGGAAAAGGGTCTGCGCGATAGTGTCACAAAGGGCGTGTTGGCCGGGTATCCGATGGTTGGCTTGAAAGCGACGCTGTATGATGGATCTTACCATCCGGTAGATTCTTCAGAAATGGCGTTTAAAACGGCGGCGTCTATTGCTTATAAAAACGGTATCCCGAAGGCGGACCCGGTCATTCTTGAACCGATTGGGACGTTAAAGGCCTATATGCCGGATGAGAAAATGGGCGATATCATGGGTGATATCACGAAGCGCCGTGGCCGCGTGTTGGGCATGGGCCCGGCAGAGGATAAAATGCAGGAGATTGTGGCTGAGGTGCCAATGGCGGAGATGGGCGATTTTGCAACGACGCTGCGCTCTGTAACGCATGGCAGGGGCCATTTCTCGCTGGAATTCACCCGCTATGAGGAAGCGCCGGCGAACGTGGCAGAAAAAGTAATTGAGGATGCGAAGGCACAGGAAGAAGAATGAAAACCGCATGGAGCCTCTCTTGGTACCGCGTGGTTATGGCAGGCATTGTTTGTATGAAAAATTGAGAAAGGGGAACGGCGGCCCTCGAGTTGGGGGCGCGCCGTTTCTTTTTTTCACTCTCCAGTGTTTCCACAGGTTTTGGTGGAAAACTTTGTGGAAAGTATGGAAAACTAAGCAGATCAGGTGTTTTGATGGGCTTACCTCCTTGTTATCCACGAATCGGCCTTTGGCTGGATTTATATTTGGCCAAAAAGCTGTGATAGCCGTCAGCAGCATCCCTCTGTTTTTTGGGGTATAGCAAATATTAAAAAAATCGTCTGCAATAAGGCCTTGATTCAGTGGTTTTGTCGCTTGCATTCCGATTTGCCGCAATGCTATAATGAATCAATTTATTTCATAGCTTGAGGAGGCCGGAAAATGCTTCTGTTGAACCCGGAAGAGAAGTTTGTCAAAGAGGGCCTTACCTTTGATGATGTGCTGCTCATCCCAGCCCATTCGGATGTTCTGCCCAATCAGGTGGATGTATCAACGAAACTCACCAAGGATATCTCCCTGAACACCCCTCTGATGACCGCTGCGATGGATACTGTCACAGAGGCCCGTATGGCGATTGCGATTGCGCGCGAAGGCGGCATTGGCGTCATCCACAAAAATATGGCGATCGAGCGCCAGGCACAAGAGGTAGATAAGGTGAAGCGCTCTGAGAACGGTGTAATTGTCAACCCGTTTTTTCTTTCGCCCGACCGTTTTGTTCATGAAGCGCTCGATTTGATGAGGCGGTATAAAATTTCAGGCGTGCCGATCTGCCGGGAGGGTAAGCTGGTCGGTATCCTGACGAACCGCGACCTGCGGTTTATGACGAACTTTAACGTTCGAATTGAGGATGTGATGACAAAAGAGAATCTTGTCACCTCCCATGTCGGGACAACCCTCATGCAAGCAAAGCAGATCCTTATGCAGCATAAAATTGAGAAGCTGCCTTTAATTGATGACGACGGTTATCTACGCGGCTTAATCACAATTAAGGATATTGAAAAGAGCGTGCAGTACCCCAACTCTGCGCGCGATAAGGGCGGAAGGCTCCTCTGCGCGGCGGCAATCGGCGCAACGGCGGATGTGCTGGAGCGCGCTGGCGCGTTGGTGGAGGCGCAGGTAGATGCGTTGGTGCTTGACTCCGCGCATGGTCACAGCGAGAATATTCTCAAGGCGGTCGGCAAGGTGAAGGCGGCATTCCCGCAGGTTTCCCTCATTGCGGGCAACGTGGCAACGGCGGAGGGCACCCGTGCGCTCATTGAGGCGGGTGCAGACGCGGTAAAAGTAGGCATTGGCCCCGGCTCGATCTGCACTACGCGCGTGGTCGCGGGCATCGGTGTGCCGCAGATCACGGCGGTTTATGATTCCGCCTGTGTGGCGGCAAAATACAACATTCCGATCATTGCGGATGGCGGCATCAAATATTCCGGCGAGATCGTAAAGGCGCTTGCCGCCGGAGCGAATGCGGTGATGATGGGCTCGCTGGTGGCAGGGTGCGAGGAATCCCCCGGCGAGAGCGAGATTTATCAGGGCCGCCAGTTCAAGGTATACCGTGGAATGGGCAGCATCGGTGCGATGAACCAAGGCAGCAAGGATCGTTATTTCCAGCAGGATAACCGCAAGTTGGTGCCAGAGGGCGTGGAGGGCCGTGTGCCTTATAAGGGGTTGCTGTCTGAAACGGTGTTCCAGATGCTGGGGGGGCTGCGCGCGGGCATGGGCTATTGCGGCTGCAAAACCATTGGTGAGCTGCAAAGCAAGGCACAGTTTGTGCGCATCACGAGCGCCGGCTTGGTCGAAAGCCATCCGCATGATGTGTTTATTACGAAAGAAGCACCCAATTATTCCGGAAACGCTTAAGAAGCGGCGATATGATGAATTTGCTTGTAACGATAGGGAAAAAACAGCATCATTTATCCGTGAAACCCGGCACGCCATTGCCTGAGGCTTTGGCTCTGCTGGGTTTTCCAATTGCGCTTCCCTGCGGTGGAAAAGGCTCGTGCGGAAAATGCAGAGTCAAAGCGACAGGGCAATTATCACCCATTACTCCGGCGGAGCGGCGTTGCCTCTCGGCGGGGGAATTGCGCAATGGATTGCGCCTGCTATGTCAAACGGCTGTGCTGGGGGAGGCCCGCATAGAGCTGCCGGAGGAAAGTGCGGAGATCGTGGTGGAGGGCGTTTCCGCTATGCCGCAAAACAGGCCGATAGATGGGAAGGCGCTTTGTGCTGCTTTGGATATAGGGACGACAACCGTTGCGGCCCGGCTCTATGTGGCAGAGGAGTTGGAGAGCAGCCCGGTCGCGTCTGCTGGGCGGCGAAATCCGCAGGCGGCATTCGGCGCAGACGTTCTCTCCCGCATGGAGAGGGCACAGGCAGGGGATGCACCCGCCCTGCGGGGATGCATCATCGATTGCTTGGATGATCTGCTCACAGAGCTTATGCAAATGGCGCAGGCACGCCCCGCCCAGATTAGGGAACTGGTCATTACGGGGAATACAGCGATGCTCTATCTCCTCACCGGGCGGGATACCGCCTGCCTTTCTAAAGCTCCTTTTTTGCCGGAGCATCTTTTTGGGGACGAAATCACTGCCGAAGCCTTGGGGCTGCATGCAGTTAAGGCCAGCCGCGTTTATCTGCCGCACTGTGCCTCTGCTTTTATTGGGGCTGATTGCCTGTGCGCCATGCTTGCTGGTGGGATGACCGAAGCGGAGGCTCCCTGTGCATTGCTCGACCTTGGCACAAATGGGGAGCTTGCTGTTTTCAATGGCACTGAGCTTTGGTGTGCATCCACCGCCGCAGGGCCGGCCTTTGAGGGTGCGGGGCTTACCATGGGGATGCCAGCAGTGCCGGGCGCAATCAACCATGTGGAGCGAAAGGGCTTTCGAATTGGCTGCACAGCTATAGGCGGTGTGCCGGCGAAGGGGATCTGTGGCTCCGGGCTGATCGACGCGGCGGCGGTCTTGCGGCAGAGCGGCGTTTTGGATGCGGAGGGCTCCCTTCAGCGGGAAGGGCATCCTTTTCGAGCGATGGTGTGCGAAATCGGCGGCGCGCCCGCCGTGCGCTTCGCGGGCACAGGCGTTTTGCTCACACAGGCGGATATCCGCGCGTTGCAGGTGGCGAAAGCCGCCGTCTGCGCGGGCCTACAAATGCTGCTCGATCGTGCTGAAATCCGGCCGGAAAAGTTGGAAAAGCTTTTTTTGGCAGGCGGTTTTGGGCGATTTATCAGGCTTGAAAGTGCGGCGCAGATCGGCCTGTTTCCCCCCGCTTTATTGGGAAGGACCGCTGCCATCGGCAACGCGGCGTTAGATGGGGCGGGCCTGCTCGCCCTGCGGCCAGCCCGGAGGGAACGGCTCCTCTCCCTTGTAGGCAGGATTCACACCGTTTCCCTCGCGGAGGAGCCTGCGTTTGAACAGGCTTATTTGGAGGGGATGCGCTTTCCGAATGAAAATTATATGGGCCGGTAAATAAAGAAAGGTATTTTACCTACACCGCCGCATATGGTAGGATAGATGCATAGCGCTCCAATTTTGTGTCGGTATGGGTTCCTTTTGTTTTTGATATACGATAAAAGCCCGATAAACTGCTTCATGGAGGAGGCGCCCCAATGAATGTGTATGATTTTGACAATACGATTTACCGTGGTGAAAGTGCTGTAGATTTATTTTGGTATTATTTAAAACAGGATAAATCGCTGCTGCGCTATGTGCCGGAGGTAGCGGCGGCTTTGGTGCGGTATAAGCGCGGAAAAATCACCATTGAGGAGGCCTTATCCGTTTATGGCGCGCGCGTGGCCGATTACTTTTTGACGATCCCGGATTTTGAAGCTGATTTAAAAATTTTTTGGGATACCCATATGAAGAATATCAAGCCCTTTTATGCTCGCCAGCACCGTCCGGATGATGTGATTCTTTCCGCCTCCCCGGAGCGTGTTTTGGAGGAGGCTTGCCGCCGCCTTGGAATTGCGCATTGGATAGGGACCCAGTTCGATGAGCAAACGGGCACGATAACACGCCTGTGCTTTCGAGAAAATAAGGTGAGCAGCTTTCTGGAGCGGTTCCCACATGCAAAGATTGAGCAGTTTTATACGGATTCCTTTAACGATCAGCCGATGATCGACCTGGCGGAGCACGCCTTCCTTGTCAAAGGCGACCGAATCAGACAATTGAAATAGGGGTTAATCCATAAAAGCTTTGCCTGATTCTCTATAAGAAAAGAGCCGCTGCAAAATGATTTGCATTTTGCAGCGGCTCTTATTGATATAAAAAGGTGATCAAAAAGAAGGATTTACTGAAAAAGGCCGCGGAACCATTCTATGATTGTTTGAAAGAAACGCACGATCTTAGCAAAAAATTCTACGATGGAATTCGGGGCATCTTCTTCTACTTCCGTGATCCGCCAGACCTGCGCGCCATAGAAGGGATTTGCCGTGCCGATATAGAGGCCATCTTCATTTGCAACGAGGGTACGGCCGCCGAAGTTGAATTTATCATGGAACCCATTCAAAGTAAGCTCTGTATAGTTTTCGCCATCCTTCGTGACATACAGGTCAAAGCCGGGCTCGTTTTTGAGCAGCTTATTGGAAATGCTGAAATACATCCGCAGTCCGTCCAGATCAAAGGCGGCAGCCAGAGATTTGAGCGCATCCAAAATACCTGAGAGGGAGGCGCCGCGTGCCGCGGAGGCCGGGAGGGCGGAGAATGTTTTTGCCGCGTTGGAAAGCGGGGAGACGAGCGTTTCGACAAGAGCGATCAGCTTCTGCACATTTTCCGGCGTAGCCTGTTTGTCGAGCAGGCTCGCAATCTGGGACTGCGCTGCGGTCAGCGCTGTGGTTAGCGCGCTTGCCTCTTTGCTTACGGATGAGCCGGTGAGAGATTGAAGCAGCTTGACGATATAGTTGATTTGCTGCATGAATTCAGCCTTATCCATGCGGAGCAAATCTCCGTTGGTCAGCTTCGTCACATATTTATAAAGCGAGGAGGCATCGAAGGAGCTGACGAAAAGCTGATCGTTATAAACGCCATAGCGCCAGAAATATTCGTTTGTGGTTCCCTCGAAGGCTTGATTGATTTGATCAACTGCTGTAATTTTACCGTTTTGGTCCATACAGTACATCTTCTGAGGCGCATTCAGCGAATCATACATGGGCTTCAAAAAATCCTTCAGGGCCGGCGCATTTTCTCCACCTGCGATCATTTGAAGCAGACCCTGCACGGCGACCAGCTCCGCACGCAGCGCATAGTCAAACGTGCCGAAATACAGCTTATCCTGAAAGACGACCGGCGTAGCCGCGCTGGCAATCAGGCCTGGGGTTGCGCCATCTTCAGTATTATAGCCTTCTGCCGTGGGCGCCATGCCCATATGGTATTGGCTGTTTTTGCCGATCACTTCCTGCCAGGTCCATCCATACTGATTGGCGTTTTCCCCAGCCGAAGCCTCATGCCCCTTGAATAGGACGAAGCCGTTGGAGGTGGCGAGGAACACATACATGTCGCCCTGGTAGGGGATCAGATCCCATACCGTGCCGCCCTCGCTTTGGTAAAGCGTATCGTCAGCATAGTCGATAAAATCGTTAAAGTCCGCAACGCGCTGCCAATCGGAATCATCCTTCGGATTTTTTTCCAAAATGGCGATCTTATTGTATTTTCCCGCCGTTTCGTCCGGAATCCGGTTGTCGAGACCACCGAAATACAATTTGTCGTTGTAGACTGTGCCTGCGCGGAAGCTAGAATTTCCGCCGCCGCTGTAAACGATCTCCGCGTTGTCGTTTTCATCCACCTTAACGATGCGCGTGCCGCTTGAACTGCTCATAGAGCCGAAATAGAGCTCATTATGGTGTTTTACCACCATGCGGTAAGCACTGTCTGTGCCGAGAGGGGCCTCATAGATTACCTTTGTTTCACTGGTAGCAGGGTTTACGCGAATGATCATCGGCCTGCTTTCCTGTGCGGAAAAGGCTGGCACCTCGCCATTGGTGATTACGTTTACAATATCCCAAACCTGATCGTAGGTAAGGCCGGCCTGCGTCATTGCCTGTGCGAACTGCGCGATCATGCCGCCGAGGATATTCCGGTTGGTGCCGATATAGAGGAATCCGTCGCGCTCTGTCATAGCCCAGGCGTAGCAGTTGTTGCGGTCTCCACCCTGGATGATGCCGTCCACGTCGCCCTCGCCCTTGGTGGGGTTGGTGATTTTTTCAATTTTGTAACCATTGGAGTAGATGATATTGGCCTCTTCTGAGCTGGCGGTTGCGCCCACACCCAGAGAGAGCAATAAAATGATTACGCTCAACAAAACTGCGAGCGCCCGGTAGGCGGTAGAGTGTTGTTTTTTTCCTTTTTGCAAAATATTTCCTCCTCTTTTTCATCGAATCCGGCTTCTGAATGACCGCATGGCTTCCCTAATCCAGTATCAGAACCGTTCCATCGCCAACATACAACGATGCGTCGTTTTTGTCAAGGCAATAGTAATAATATATGTTGATTAAAATCGGGAAAAATTATAAACATTTTATAAAATAAGATAGCCGGTGATCGCCTGCTCTCATAAGCGTTGCCTACCTCTTTGTTCTGTGAGGTTGCGGCAGGATTTGTATCGAAAAGAGCCTACGGTTGATGCAGAGACCATCGTAGCGTTTGATTCCTATGTAAACACGCGTGAATTCACTATGCAATTCCCCTGACCTGCGGGCGAACACAGTTGCTCCTACGCCGCCATAGAAAATAGCCGCTGGCCAAGTGTGTGCGGCAAGCTGGTTGTATTTCTTTAATCCCGTGGGGCCAATTGGATTTGCTTCGTAATAAAAACAGCCGGTAACCGTCTGCTTTCATAGGCGTTGTGTATCTTTTTGATCCATGCAATGAGGGCAGGTTCTGTTTTGTTACTCCGCTTCGCTCCGTAATAAAAAATCAAACATGGAAGGGTCATAAAAAAACAGCTCAGCGCCATCCAAAGTTTTGGCTGCTGGGCTGTTTGGGCGGTTGAAGCGTAAAAATTTTATGGGTTAAGCATCTGCGCCGGTCGAAGTTTCTGGGTGCGGCCAGGTAAAATGGAACTCTGTTTGAATTTCTAGGATACAGCTAAAATCAATTTGACCAGCAGATGCAAGCTTGCCAACGCCAGTGACCTGTGCGTCAAGATGCATCCGCTTATGATACACCAGCTTTTGGATTTCATCGTTTGCGCGGTCAATTTCACATTCAATGGAGGAGCCGGTGAATAAAACGTGATACTCCCCAAGCTGCATATAATCTTTCGCTTTTTGGAACTCTTCCTCAATTGCAGTGCGGTCTTCCATATCAAACGCTTTGCCATGTCGGCTTGTCAAAGGCGCAGGCTCTTTTTCATCTCGAAAGAATATTGTAATTTTATAAAGGTCATCTTCCTGCACACACATCGCGTAACGGATGTCGGAAGGGGTTAATTGGCTCGCCCACTCCTGGCCGGAAACAGGCAGCACCTCTGAGAGCTTTGTATCTTTTGAGGAGAGACTTGTTTGATTGAGCATGAGCTGTTGCAGCGTGGGAGCGAGGTTGGCAAGCGTTTGGTTGCTGGTTTCCACCTCAGAAACTTTTGGCTCCTTGGTCATCGTAAATTCAGGATTGCTTTGTTTGGCGCTGTTGACCAGGCGGTTAAAATAGGCAAGCACCTCCGCGTTGGCTTCCGGCTTTTTGGTTTTGCTGACAATGGGTGGCTCGGTGGTGTTTTCCTCCTCTGACTGCTGGCTGCTGCACGCGGCGAGGGAGCATACGAGCGCTAGGGCGGCGAGCAACGCAATCAGTTTACGAACGGCTTGATTCATTTTTTCCCCTTTCCTCTGTGAGCGCCTTGTTTGATGTGGAGGCATGTGTCACAGAAATAACGATGTGATTCGAAGTGATTATATCATATTTCACGATCTTTTCACAATATCAATTTATGAAAAAAGCGTTTCTGAATTTTTGTATTTAAAAAGCCATGGGGAGCAGAAACGGCCCGCGTCATTTCTGACGACGAGCCGTTTCCGTATATAAGGGGGTAAAAGAAGATGGCAAATAAACAAACGAATGGCGGTAACATCCGCAGTTCGGATAAAGACATCCCTCTGTCCGAACAGTGTACCCCGCTTTATGGCAGGATGCATCTCTCTGTTTTGTGCGGTTGCGGTAAGCTGTGTTTCGCAATCATAATTGAACTACTTATTTTTTTCCGCCTGTTTGGAATACTTTGTTTTATAGATAAAGCGCATCAGGCGAGTTTCAATCGCATTGATAGGCTTTGCAGTATCGAATAAAGCGGCGCCCAGCATGGTTTTGCAGCCTTTATCCATGACCATTTCGGTGGCCTGCGCATCGCTTTTGGAGGGCCCGCAGCAAAGCGCGCCGTTATCCTTCAGCAGCACGGCGTCGCGCCCTTTGAGCGCTTTGACAACCTTTTTGGAGGTTTTCATCGTGCTGGAAGGGTCAAACACTGCGCTGCGCACCGTTGCGCCTGCGATCTGGGCGAAATCATCGAGCAGCGGCTTCATGGTGCGGCCCAAGCGGGAGGCGGCCATAATATCAGGCTGCTGGGAATGGATGATATAATTGATTCCGTCCCGCTTGGCATATACTGCGCGGTGCAGGTCAGCCTCCGGCACAAACGATTCGGCGTCGCCCGCGATCCGGCCGGTGGCAATCTCCACCCGCAGAATCTCCTCGCTGCCGGGCTTGGTCAAGTTGCACATCGCGCCGTCACGTTCGCTCTCATAAGCGGTAACAGGAGCGGCGTCCCTGCCCTTTTTGCCGATGGTTTCAATTACGTAATCATGAATTTCTTCAAAGGTATCGATCACTTTGCCCGTGGCTTCGCGGTAGCGTTCCACAATGTGGCGAGCGCACACCTTCTCCAGCTCGGAGGCGACAGCGAATGCTTCCTCATAATCCTTGCCCATGCATACGGCGCCGTGGTGCGC
>UMID01026537.1_pt1 | contig 10806 bp, 8 predicted proteins | sample 1965691 | NCBI WGS metagenome assembly UMID01 (sample SAMEA4836115, study PRJEB28245) | human gut metagenome | biome: gut microbiome; material: fecal sample | place: Denmark | collected 2008 | reverse complement strand
CCATTTACAACATTTATTGGAGCAGATCAAAGTTTAAAAGACGCAGTAGAGAAGTGTAAGTTATCGGCAGGTTATCCAAACAAGGGTATGCCGATTTTATTATTTGGATCAAGTGGAGTTGGAAAAAGTCTTTTGGCAGAGTACATCTACCAATATGCAAAATTCATTGGAACAATTCCAGAGGATGCTCCTTTTGTTGTATTAAACTGTGCGGATTATGCGAATAATAAAGAATTATTATCGTCTGTCTTATTTGGATACAAAAAAGGAGCGTTTACAGGGGCCAATAAGGATACAAAAGGCCTGATCGAAGAAGCAGACAAAGGGTATCTGTTTTTGGATGAAGTTCATCGCCTATCGCCAGAAGGACAGGAAAAGTTATTTCGATATATGGATAAAGGGATCATTTCCAGAATGGGAGACAGTGGACAAAATTGTGAATTGAATGTTCGACTGATCTTTGCAACAACAGAAGGCAGAGAAACTATGCTGGATACATTTTTAAGAAGAATTCCAGTAGATGTAGTGCTGCCAGATTTTCAGGAAAGAACTTTGGAAGAGAAGTATGAATTGATCTTGTTTTTGATCCATCAGGAATCCAAAACGATGAATACTACATTTCAGGTGAGCAGTAATGTGATCAATCGATTGCTGACATTCCAAGGAAAAGGCAATATTGGAACGTTAAAAAATATCATTCGATTATCCTGTGCAAAGGCATACAATGAAAGAAGTAAAGGACAGGAAGTGATACCTCTTAATTTAAGCCACCTGTCTTCCGATACATTACTTCATGGAAATGGAGAATCAATTCCATATATCAATGAAATGATCGAAGTGTCACCAGATCAGGACGCAGTGTGGAAGATTTCTATGACAGAACAGGCGGATGTGGATTTTTCGGAGAAAGTGATCAATGATCTGATCCAAGAATATCTTGAGAAAGATATATCAACCATTAAGTTTCGAAAGATCATTTATGATGAAGTGAATCGAATCGAAGATATCGTGATCGATCAGGAAATTCATCCATATGTGCAGAATCTGTATACACAGGCAGTGAGAAATATTTTGATCTATCTTCAAGATAATTACGGTCTCAAATACAGTGGTGTGATGGAAATGGTATTTGTAAAGATGCTTTATGTACTGAATAATCAGAATAAGCATACAGACGACAGGAAATACGAACATCTGGCAAAACAATTGCAGAGAGTGATGTACCGTTATTATAAGATGGGACTTATTTTCTATGAGATGCTTCATCAGGCAGTAGATTATGAGACAAATCCATGGTTTGTAAGGATGTTTGCGATGTTATATTTTTACAGTATTGCAAGGGATGAGATGGATTATACAAATGCGATCATCGTATCACATGGACCAGCGACGGCATCTAGTATTACAAGTACTGTCAATAAGGTATTTGAAACTTATATATTTGAAGCTTTTGATATGGAATATGATACGCCAAAGAAAGATGTAGTAAAACGTATTAAGCGATATCTCAAAAATACGAATACCTCCAAAGGGTTGTTGATCTTTGTTGATATGGGATCATTACTTGATATTTCAGAAGACATAAAAGATGATGTCGAAGGAGATTTGGGGATTGTCAATAATATTACGACAGAAATGGCATTGGAAGCAGGAGAATTGATCTTAAAACATGAAGATCTTCAAAATATTATGGATACGATCATCGAGCATCATGTTACAAAGAAATCATTTGTTCCAAGCAAACAAAAACCAAAAGCAATTCTTTTATGCTGTACGACAGGTTTAGGAACGACAGATAAGATGAAGATGTTGCTGCAAGGATGCTTAGAAGGCATTGATATTGATGTTGTGGAGATGACTTATGCAGAATTAAGTACGGAGGGAAACCGATGCGATGTCTTTCGTAAATATGATATACAGTTTATCATAACGACAAGCAAGCTTATGATCCAAGGCGTTACGACACTTATGTTAAATGAATTGATTGACGAGAGGGGAGAGAAAGTCATTTATTCCACAGTAGGACGATATTGCGACAAGGACAAGACACAACGATTTATTGAGAATATCGTAAGGAGCTTTACAATAAAGAATCTGATCGGGCAGCTTACGATCCTGAATCCAGATAAGATCATGGGAGATGTCGAAGAGACTGTCAGCAAGCTGGAGATTTTAGAAGATACAACTTATTCGATCGATCAAAAAAAGATGCTGTATATTCATATGTGTGTCATGGTAGAACGATTGATACTTGAAAAAGGAAGGCTGCCACAGGAAGATATGACAGATGATCTGAAGTGTCGGGAAAGCTTCATAAAAAATTTAAAAGAGAGTTTTAGTGTCATAGAAAACAAGTACAATGTGTCGCTGAATGAGAGGGAGATCTTGATGATCTATTATCTGACAGAAAATAATTAAAAATTTTAAGATGAAAAAAGCACGTATTTATGCGAAAAAATGAATATGTGCTTTTTTTATTTTGCAAAAAAATAAAAAGTTGGCACGGATCTTGCTTTATAAAAAAGTGTAAGATGTGAAAAACAAAAAATTAAAATGTGTCGAAATAGAAATATGGATGACCAAGAGAGGAGGTATGATGATCGGATTAATCATTGCAACACACGGCAATTCAAGTGTTGAATTGATCAAAGGAGCAGAGATGTTTGCAGGACCATTAAGTCAGTGCAGAGCATGGACCCTAAACCCTGGGGATGATATTCAAAAAGGGGAGCAGATGTTAGAAGAATACGTAGACGAATTAGATCAGGAAGAAGGAGTCTTGATCATGGCAGATCTGTTTGGAGGAACACCTTCCAACCTGGCAACAAAAATTGCTTTGAGGAAAGAAAACGTTGAAACAGTAACAGGAGTGAATCTTCCAATGATCATTCAGTTTGTGACAGAGCGAGAAACGCAGACATTAGATGAACTGGTAGAAAGTTGTATCGAAACAGCACAGGATGGAATTAAATGTCCAACAAAAATAATGAAAGAGCGGAGGTAAGAATTATGGCAGAAATTAAATTAGTGAGAGTAGATTACAGACTGATCCATGGACAGGTAGTGGCAAGATGGTTAAAGGTTTGCCCAGTAAGACGAATCGTATTAGTAGATGATGTACTTGGAAGTGACGAATTTATGAGTGACATTTACAAGATGGCAGTTCCAAAAGGAACAGATGTTGATATTGTAACCATTGATAAAGCAAAAGAGGTGCTAGATAACACAGACGATACGGTATTTTTGATTTCCAAAGATATTGAGACATGTCTGAAATTAGTAGAGAAAGGAGTTGAATTACCTGCGATCAATGTTGGAGCAGTACCAAATGAGGAAGGAAGAAAACTGATCACAACAGGAGTTGCAATTTCACAAAAGGAACTTGATATGCTGGAAGAATTAAATAGTAAAGGTATTGAGATCACTGTCCAGCCAATGCCTGAAATATCAGCAATAAGTTTCGATGCAGTAAAACGTAAGATGTAACAAAAGGAGGAAAAATATATGAATACTGTAATCATAGCAATTGTCATGGGAATTATGTATTGGTGGTGCCGAGGAATGATCTTATCATATTTCGGATTCCTGTTTATCTCAAGCCCTGTAACGGTAGGACTTGTAGCAGGGTTACTGATGGGACAGCCAATGCAAGGATTAATTATCGGTGGTGGTATCGCACTGGTATTTGCAGGTATTTTTGCACCAGGAGCGAACCTTCCAACAGACGAGTGTCTGGCAGCAACATGCGTTATTCCGATCGCGATCGGATCAGGAATGAATGCAACAACAGCGATCGCATTAGCAGTACCAGTTGGATTACTCGGATCATTCGTAACTAATTTAAGAAAAGTGATCAACACATACTTTGTAGCAAAAGCAAATAAATATGCAGAAGAAGGAAATGCAGATGCTATCTGGAGATGCGCAACGATTTATCCAGCGTTATTAGCAATTCCACTACTATTCTTACCAGTGTTTATCATTAACATGGTAGGTCAGGATGTAGTAATTAACATTATGAAGGCACTTCCAACATTTGTGACACATGGATTAGAAGTAGCAGGAGGAGTTTTACCAGCCTTAGGATTCGCACTGATCATGAATATGATCGGAAAGAACAAACTGATTCCTTTCGTATTCTTAGGTTATATCGTAGTATCCGTTGGAGGAGTAAACTCATTAACAGCTGGAATCATCGCAATCTGTATTGCATTTATCACAGTATTCCAGAGACAGGAAATTGCAGAGGAGGTAAGAGAACATGAGTAATGAAATGAATACACAAGAAGAAAAGAAAGTCTTAACACAAAAAGACTTAAATAAAGCAATGTTCCGTTGGTACATGTCCGCTGAGATGCCTCTGAACTTTGAAAATATGCAGGGAATTGCATTTTGCGGAAGTATTTCACATATTTTAAAGAAATTATATACCAAAAAAGAAGATTTATCAGAAGCCTTAAAACGTCACCTATTATTATATAACTGTAATGTAACAGCAGGTGGTCTGATCCTTGGAACAACCATCGCAATGGAAGAGCAGAGAGCGAAAGATCCATCTAAGATGCCTGATATGGCAATCACAGGTTTAAAAACAGGATTGATGGGACCTGTCGCAGCTTTAGGAGACAGCTTTGACTGGGGAATCATCGGAACATTGATGAAGATCGCAGCAGCAACACTTGCGGCAGCAGGAAATCCACTGGCATTAGTCGTATTATTACTGTTCGTTGGATATTGTATTGGTGAATTGATCTTAACAACAAATATGACATACAAAAAGGGAAGAGAATCTATTAAAACGATCATGGGATCTGGTTTAATGCAGGATGTTATCTCCGGAGCCAATGTACTCGCCATGTTTATGATGGGTGCTATGACCGCTTCCATGGTAACATTAAAAACTGTGTTAAAGATCAGTACAGTCGTAGTACAGGATAAGTTAGATTCTATTTTCCCAAATGTATTCCCACTGATCGTTTTATTCTTGATCTACTGGTTGATCAGAAAGAAAAAAGTAGGAACTGGAAAGATCGTAATTGGAATCATCGCAGTTTCCATTTTGCTTTCTTTTGTAGGAATTTTCTAGAAAATTAAAGTGTCATATAGTTAAAAAGGAGATTTAAAATGAAAGTTATGAATGTTGCAGTAGTAGGAGCAGGAATCTATGGAATTAACCATGTAAATGCATATACATGGAATCCAAACACAAATTTAGTTGCAGTGTGTGACTTAAATAAAGAGATCACAGACCGCATTGCAGAACAATACAATGTAAAAACATACAATGACGTAAATGAAATGTTAGACAACGAAGAAATTGATGCTGTATCTATTGCAACACCAGATGCTTTCCACATGGACCCGGCATTAGCAGCGATCCGTCATGGAAAACCAATTCTGGTGGAGAAGCCATTAGCAACAACATCAGAAGATGCAAAGAAAATTTTAGCAGAAGCTGAAAAATACAATGTAAGAGTTGCAGTCGACTATCATAAGAGATGGGATCCAGCGGCGATCAATGTACGAAATGAACTTCAGAACGAAGAATTAGGAGCACCAATCCGTGGATATATGTGCATGGATGATATCATTGATGTTCCAACAGAATGGTTCAACTGGGCAGACAAATCAAGCCCTGTACATTTCTTAGGAACACATTGTTATGATCAGGTTCGTTGGTATATGGGATGCGAAGTAGAAGAAGTATACGCAGTAGGAACAAAGAAAGTGTTAAAAGCAAGAGGAGTTGATACATACGACTCTATCCAGGCAACACTGAAAATGGAAAATGGATGCTACTGGACAGTAGAAAATTCTTGGATCTTACCAAAAGGATTCGCAAAAAATAATGATGGAAGAACACAGATCCTGTGTGAAAATGCAATGTTTAGGATCGACTCTCAGAATCGTGGAGTAGAAATCTATAACAATAGCAAATTACGCACACCAAACTCTTATTTCATCTTAAATAACTGTGGACGGCCAAGTGGATTTGGAATTGAACCAATTAACGATTTTATCTACTGTTTACAGAATGATCTTCCATTTATAGCTGATGGAAACGATGGATTACAGGCAGAATTGATCGCAGAAGCAGTTCATGAAAGTCTTGAAAAAGGTGTGGCAGTGAAATTAAAGAGAGATTAAGACTCTTTCGTCTATGGCCCTATGATAAAAAGAAAAGTCTGGAAAAGTATTAGAATTTTCCAGACTTTTCTTTTTTTAGTTCAAACGGATCGCAGCAAGAGCTTTCTTAAATTGTACAGAAAACAAGATTGCTGTAAATGTTACTGCAATAAAATCAGCAACAGGTTCCGCCATATAAACAGCCATGGTCTGATCTGTTGTAAAAATATGAGGCATGATATAGATCAAAGGAATTAAAAGTACAAATTTTCTCATAACAGCAACAACAATAGAAGAAATTGCTTTTCCAAGAGAGTTAAATGCCATCTGGCAGGAAATCTGAATTCCAAACATAAACATAACTGCCATGTAAACACGAAGAGCCTTCTTTGTAAATATAACAAGAGCTGGATTTGAAGTAAAAATACCAGCAAACACTTGAGGGAATAACATGACGAGGCCCCATAAGATGATAGAGTAAGTCAAACTTGCCTTTAATAAGAGTAAGAAAGTACCCTTTACACGCTCCGTATTCTTTGCACCATAATTATAACTCATGATCGGCTGTGCACCCTGTCCAAGTCCCTGAAGAGGAAGCATCGCAAACTGCATTACACTAGTAAGGATCGTCATTGCACCAACAGCCACATCCCCACCGTATTTAAGCAAAGAAGAGTTAAAGCACACAGAGATGATACTCTCGCTCGCCTGCATGATAAACAAAGAAAGACCAAGAGCCAGACAAGGCAGGATCACAGGAGCTTTCAGTGCCAGGTTTTGTTTCTTGATACGAAGTGTCGATCTTGTCCCAAATAAGAAACTCAATACCCAGATGCAAGAACAAGCCTGAGAAATAATTGTAGCCAGTGCGGCACCACGAACGCCCATATGGCATGCGAAGATAAAAATCGGATCCAATATGATATTGATCACGGCTCCGATCAAAACAGAATACATACCAGTTTTCGCAAATCCTTGCGCAGTGATAAATGCATTCATTCCAAGTGTTAACTGTACAAAAATCGTGCCAAGAGAATAAATATTCATATAACTGACTGCATATTCGATCGTATTCTCACTGGCTCCAAATGCCATCAAAAATGTACGGTTGCCAAAAAACATGATCAAAGTTAAGATCACAGAGATAATGATCTGCATCGTAAAACAATTTCCAAGAATATTTTCAGCAGAATCAAGATCTTTCTTCCCCATCAAAATCGAAGCACGAGGTGCACCACCATTTCCAACGAGAGCAGCAAATGCTGAGATAATCATGATCAGGGGCATACAAACTCCAACTCCAGTTAAAGCCAAAGCACCGCTTCCTGGAATATGTCCGATATAAATGCGGTCAATAATGTTGTAAAGCATATTGATCATCTGCGCTGCCAAAGTCGGGATCGCAAGTCTTAGCAGTAACTTTCCGATGGGTTCGGTTGCCAAGAATTCTTTATTATTATTCATCTTTATTTTCCTTTCTTCATGTAGAATACAAGAATCAATTGTAACACATATAAATTGGAAAATGTAGACAAAAAAACAGAAATGAATTCTTACAAACCAAGAATTCATTTCTGTTTGGTATCAATATATTATTTTATATGTTTTGCAATCTCAAGAATACAGTCTTTTGTCTGTTCACAATATCCAAGTCTGTCATAAAATCCGTGATCCATTCCCTGATAGCGGATAACTTCACAAGGAATATCAGCATTCCATAGATGTTCGGCAAACAGATCATTAGATAATCGAAAATAATCATATTCTGCTTCAATCATTAATACATTAGAAAGGTTTGATAAATCTATGGCATACAAAGGAGATGCCATAGGATTTTTTGCATCTGAAATATCATTAAGATATAAGTTTTGTAATGTACCATTTAAATTTCGAAAACGATTTAAACGAGTGATAACATATTTTTTATGTTCAGGAATCACGTCGTATAGATCATAATCCCAATAATCAAGATCAGAAGCGGAACATACATCCAAAGCTCCATAAATAGGAATCACAAGTTTTAAGTATTTTCCAACTTCAGATAAACCGCAGGAAACAGCCAGAGCACCACCAGCACTTTCACCAGCGATAGAAAGGTTATTAGGATCAATATTCCAGTGATTAGCATGATGTACTAACCATTTGACCACATCTTTACAATCATCAAAAGCAGCTGGGAATGGAGCTTCAGGTGCTAGACGATAATCAATGGAGATTACAGTTGCACCAGACTGCTCAGCAAGAAAACGGCATTGATTTTGTAAGACCAAAGTGCTGCCTCCAATATACCCGCCACCATGAATAAACACGATGGCAGATTGTTTTTCCTTATTTGGAATTCGGAAAAAAGTAATCGGAATTTTCCGGTCAGATAATGAAACAAGATATGGAATTTCTTCGATTTCCTCAGTACACAGATCAAGGTTTGGAGATCCCATCTCTTTTCTTAATTCATGAATATTCAAATAGGTTGTATCAGGTTCTTTATATGTAAGAATATATTTTCCAGAAGATTCTACCTTTTGGATCACGTTAGGATCAACAACGTGAAAACGTGTTTCATCAGGAATTCTTTTAAAAGTACATGAATGTAGGGAGCCTTTCGATAAAGGCATCGTTGTTGTTTGTAACATGATATCACTTCCTTATATAGATTCAATTAGGACAAGATCGTCTTTTGCATGAACCGTATTTTTTGCTAATAATGTAACATTTCGTTTAGAACTGTCAGCTGTATCAATAACCATAACGGTTGGATCATAACCAGCTTCAATGATCTTATCTAATTCAATCGTTGCCAGAAGATCTCCAGGCATTACAATATCATTTGTTTTTACATTTGGTGTAAAATATTTACCTTCTAATTTTACAGTATCAATTCCGATGTGAACCAGGATTTCTTCGTTATTATTTCCTTTAATTCCATATGCATGAGCTGTTGGATATACAGCAGAAACGGTTCCAGCAATCGGTGAAACAATTGTTCCATTGGTTGGTTTTACAGCAATTCCTTTTCCTAAAGCTTCTGAAGAAAAGGCCTGATCAGATACTTCTGTTAAAGGTACAACGTTTCCATCAGCAGGGCTGTAGAATTTCATTGCAATAGCCCCATTGTTTTCAATAGAAGATGCAACAGGTGTAACAGTTCCTTTTGCATCATAACGTTCAGATTCAGGGATCATGGAATCATTAAATCCTACAAAATAAGTTAAGACAGCTGAAATTAAGAATGCTCCAAAGTAAGCAATGATAAATCCAGTAAATCCCGTTCCAAAGTAAGCAGGGAAGGTTGGAACTGCAGCAACAGCGACAGCCATAGCACGAGCACCGCAAGACCCAGCAATCGCACCACCGATACCACCACCGATAACAGCACATGCAAATGCTTTACGATATTTTAAAGTGATTCCATAAATCGCAGGTTCTGAAATACCAAAGAATCCCATAATAGCTGCAGGGGATGCAATCTGTTTTAAACGTTTATCTTTTGTCTTTAACCATACACCAAATGCAGCACCAGACTGAGCGATGATACTTGGTCCAAAAACAGCTAAAATTGTATCAAATCCAAATTTCTCGATATTGGAGAAGATAATAGGGAACAGTCCCCAGTGAATACCAAAAATTACTAATACCTGAGCGATTGCACCAATGAAACCACCAGCAATTGTTGGATTAAATTTGTAAAGACTCATATAAAAGTTAGCGATTGTATCACTTAACATAGATCCTAAAGGTCCAAAAATAACAATTGTTACTGGAACTACGATCAGTAATGAGAAAAAAGGAGCAATTCGGCTTCTAATAGAATCAGGAAGAATCTTTTTTAGTCCTTTCTCTACAAAAGATAGCAACACAATAGCAAAAATAATTGGAAATACACTGCTCTTAAATGCAGTCAAATGAACGGGAATTCCTAAAAAAGTAATTGCAGTTCCTGCATCATATAATGCAGTTAAATTTGGGTATAATAGTGCACCAGCAATTGTTACAGAAACAAACATATTTGTTTTTAATTTCTTAGAGCATGTGATTGCAATAACAATTGGTAAAAAATAATACAAACTGTCAGCGGCTGCATTTAAAATCTGATAGGTACCACTTGCGTCAGTTAATAAATTGGTAGCTGTAAGGATACTTAAAAGCCCCTTTAGTATACCTGCACCGATTAACACATCAATCAGCGGAGTAAATAAGCTTGAGATTAGTTCTAGAGCAGATCCGAAGACTCCCTTTTTTTTACCGTCTGATTTTTCAGAAGATGTATTACCTTGTGGGAGTAATGTGGCAAGTTCATCGTATACATATTGAACATTTGAACCAATTACAACCTGTGTTTGCCCGGCAACTTCCATTACCTGTAATATGCCATCGGTTCTTTCTAAGGCAGCTTTGTCAATAGAATTTTTATCTTTAAGATCAAAGCGAAGCCTTGTGGAGCAGTGAGAGTAAGAATTAATATTTTTCTTACCTCCTACTTTTTGCAAAATTTCTTCTGCGAGTTGTTTGTTAGTCATTTTCTTTTCCTCCTTAAGATTTAAAATTTATCTTAAGTCTTGCCTACTCGAAGTAGTCACAATCTTAGGTACATAATGAAACTTATAATTTTTGCCCTTGTGTTAAAAGGCGTTGAATATGGATTGTCAGATAAACAATTTCACTTTTTGATATTTCGTATTC
>UMID01046480.1_pt1 | contig 10812 bp, 8 predicted proteins | sample 1965691 | NCBI WGS metagenome assembly UMID01 (sample SAMEA4836115, study PRJEB28245) | human gut metagenome | biome: gut microbiome; material: fecal sample | place: Denmark | collected 2008 | reverse complement strand
CTGCCAAGCATTTTTGTTTCATAGGAAGGAATTTCCTATGAAATAAAAACAGGCTGCCGCAAAAATCTGCAGCAGCCAAATATCATCAGATTTGAATTAGTTCAGGCTGTCCTTTAATGCCTTACCAGCTTTAAACTTCGGAGTTCTGGAAGCTGCGATCTTCATAGTCTCGCCAGTCTGAGGATTTCTTCCCTCTCTTGCAGCTCTCTCAGATACTTCAAAAGTACCAAATCCAACAAGCTGGATCTTCTCACCTTTCTTCAGTTCTTCTGCTACTACATCTGTAAATGCCTTCAACACTTTCTCAGCATCTTTTTTTGTCAGTTCTGCTCTCTCAGCCACTGCTGCAATCAATTCTGTCTTGTTCATGGAAATAATTCCTCCTCTGAATAATCTACTTGGTCATTGAACCTCTTTTCGAACTCACTAGAAGCCCTGATATTACTTATATACTGGAATACTTCTTTTGTCAAGGAAATTCCTTGCTTTTTTTCAGGGCTATTCCCACTGTCTGTGCAAATGATTCATGACCTGTTTCGCAGCTTCCCTGCAGGCCGCCTTCTCCCGCTGTTTTTCCTCCGGATCCTGGTTTTTCCGCTCCTGTTGTTTGATCCGCTCCCAGTTTACCAATACCTGACCGCTGTCCCCAGCCTGTTCCTGACCGAACACATGAGGATGACGGCGGATCATCTTTTCGCTGATTCCCTGTATCACATCCTCCATGGTAAAGCGGCCTTCCTCCTGAGCAATCCTGGCCAGCAGCACGATCTGAAGCAGTACGTCTCCCAGCTCTTCGCAAAGATTGTCTCCGTTTCCGGTTTTAGACAGCAAATCAATGGCTGCCAGCGCCTCCACCATCTCATTTACCATGCAGGGTTTCAGGCTCTCATAGGTCTGCTCCCGATCCCAGGGGCAGCCATGTTCTCCTCTCAGCTCATCTATGATTCCTTTGAAGTCGTCAAACCGGTATTTCATGACAGCATCTCCTGAATCATAGCCATCACTTCTTTACCAAAGGCCGCAGACTTGGCCTCTGCATCCTCCAGGGAAATTCCTTTCACGCCATAGTAGAATTTTACCTTGGGTTCTGTACCGGAAGGTCTCACGCAAAGCCATGCGTCATCGGTAAGATCATAGTACAGCACATTGGAGGAAGGAAGACCGGAAGGACGCTCCTCGCCCGTAGCTATATCCCGGATAATGCCTGCCTTATAATCCCGGAAGGAGCACACCTGATATCCTCCCAGCTTAGCGGGCGGATTGTTTCTCATCGTCTCCATGATCTGCTGAATCTTCTGAAGTCCCTCGATGCCCTTCAGCGATACCGCCTGAATATCATCCTTATAATAACCGTATCGCTCATACAGCTCAATCATGGCATCCCACAGAGTCTTTCCCTGAGCCTTGTAATAGGCTGCTGCCTCGCAGAGGGCCATGGTAGCTACAATGGCATCCTTGTCCCTTGCATGCGTACCGATCAGACAGCCGTAAGATTCCTCAAAACCAAAGAGATACGTTCCTTTTCCGCTCTGTTCAAATCCCAGGATCTGCTGCCCGATATACTTAAATCCTGTGAGCACCTCAATCAGATCCACTCCATAGTATCTGGCAATGGCATCCGCCATATTGGTGGTGACGATCGTCTTGATGAGTACGCCATCCTCCGGTAGTCCCTTCAGAGCTTTTCTCTGGCCAATCTCATAGTCTGCCAGCAGACAGCCGGACATATTTCCTGTGAGATCGTGGTATACTCCATCCTTATCCTTTACCCTGACTCCCAGGCGATCCGCATCCGGATCCGTAGCCAGCACCAGATCTGCATCCACCTCCCTGGCCAGTTTCAGGCCCAGCTCAAATGCCTCCGCAGCCTCCGGATTGGGATAGCTGACTGTGGGGAAATTGCCGTCCGGCAGCTCCTGCTCTTTTACTACATACACATTTTCAAAGCCCAGTTCCTTTAACACTCTTCTTGCCGGAATATTTCCGGTGCCGTGAAGAGGAGTGTAAACGATCTTCAGGTTTTTCTGCTGCTCTTTGATGGCGTCCAGATGCAGCACCTGACTCTTTAACTCAGCGATAAAAGCATCGTCAATCTCCTGTCCAATGGTAATGTACAGCCCTGCCGCCCTGGCAGCCTCTTTATCCATGGTTTTGGTGGCGCTGTAATCCGTCACCTTTTTCACCTCATCCATAATCCCGGCATCGTGGGGCGGCGTAATCTGAGCTCCATCCTCCCAGTATACCTTATAGCCATTGTACTCCGGCGGATTGTGACTGGCAGTGATGTTGATTCCTGCAATACACTTTAACTGGCGTACAGCAAAGGAAAGCTCCGGCGTGGGACGCAGAGATTCAAATACATACGCCTTGATGCCGTTTCCTGCCAGACAAAGGGCTGCAAAATCTGCAAACTCCGGAGACATTCTTCTGGAATCATAGGCGATGGCCACTCCCCGATTCTGGCCTCCCATGCGGATAATATAATTTGCCAGCCCCTGGGTAGCCTTGCGCACTACATACTGATTCATACGGTTCGTACCGGCGCCGATGATCCCCCGCAAACCTGCGGTTCCAAACTCCAGGTCTGCATAAAACCGCTCCCTGATCTCTTTCTCATCCTCAGCAATTTCCCGAAGCTCCGCCTTGGTATCCTCGTCAAAACAAGGATTGGTCATCCACTCCTCATATACTTTTCTGTAATCCATTTTGCTACCTCCTGTGTATTTTTACAGCCCTCCCGCACGACTGTATCTCTCTCGATTATAGTACAAATTTTTCTGGAAATAAACCGCTATTCCAAAATTTTCAAAAAATTATTTTTCTGTTTCTGCTGCCGGTTCAGCAGTTCTAATTTCTGTTGATATCTGACAGGAATCCAGGCCTTACTGCTGCCGTAATAATGATTGGCCAGTTTCCAAAATTTTTCCGGATAAGCCATGCGAAGCCTCAAAATTTTCAATTCCGTCTCCGACAGTCTCCGAATACCATCATAGGCGCTCAACATCCGCTCTCCCAGGGACAGCTCCCAGCCATGCTTTTCCAGAATCTTCCTCATAAACTGGTACAGATCCTGTACCGGAAAATCAAATCTGCACTTTTCAAAATGAACAGTAGCCACTCCAGGATTCAAAAACAACACATGATGATAGTGATAATCTCCATGGCACAGTGTCCCGCTCTGAATCTGCGCTTCCAAATCCTGCCTGCTCAAATTTTCTTTGGCCTGCTCCTGCGCAGAGCGGGCCTGATCAAAAAACTCCTGAAAACTCTGAAGAAACAGCTGCTCAAAAGGATGCTTTGGCTCTCTTTTCCGCACAAAGGCTCTTACCTTTTTCAGCTCCCGGTTCTTTGCCTCCAGCTCTTCTGACAGCATCTGCCCGCAATACTCCCGTTCCTCCCCGGGAAATCTCAAAAGGAGATGGAGCCTGGCCAGATTTTCCACAGCCTCTAAAATGTCTCTCTCTGACGAAGGACTGCACTCCCGTCCGGGAAAACAGTCCTTCAGCACATATCGGTTCTCCTCCCAGTCCTTTACCACCAGGCCGCCCTCTTTGTTCTCCTGCGCCAGATCTACCTGTTCATACCCTGACTCTTTCAGCTCCTTTAAGATCCGGTTCTGAAAAGCCAGCTTCTTCTCCGAACCGGTAAAGCTCCAAAGCTGCTTCCATCCCTGGTCAGTCTCACAGATATACGAACCGCGCCCTCTTCTGGTGCTTATGATTTCCAGATCATATTGCTCCAGTACCTTTAAACTCCGCTCATTCATACCCCGTCCCCCTTTCACACTCCTTCTAGCTTATGAGGGGGGACAAAGATTTAGACCATCGGGCCCATGATTATAACTGGGTATCGTTATACACTTTTTTAATCTCTGTATATCCGTTCTTCTCCAGAGTCTCCACCTGGAATTTTGCGTTCTTTTTCAGAGGCTGCACCGTAACCACAGCTCCTTCCTGTCTAAGGGCAGTAGCCTTTGCAAAAACCTCCTGCAATTTCGCTGGCTCCGCCTTTTCCTCCACCAAAAATGCCATCCGTTTTCTGCTTCCCTCCGGCTCCTTCCATCCAAGATCCTTCAAAATCGTGACAATGCGCTCAAATCCTATGGAAAAACCGCAGGCGCAGGCCGGCTGATTGCTGAAGCGGCCGATCATATCATCGTACCGTCCGCCCCCGGCAATGGAGAAATTGTAGCCGTCAATGGTGATCTCAAAGATCGTTCCTGTGTAATAGGACATTCCTCTCACCAGAGTGGGGTCAAACTGCAGATGCACCGAGGGATCGATCATACAGGAAACGCTGTTCATGATCACATCCAGATTCCCGGGGATCTTCTCCTCCAGAAACTCCCCGCAGGTACTGCTGCAAAATTCTTTGCACTGCAGGCCTGGCTGAATCTTCTCAAAAAGACTCACATACTTTTCCACGGCCTCTGCCGGATACTCTCGCTTCAAAAGCGTCTCTTTCACACCCTCCAGGCCAATCTTATCCATCTTGTCCAGAGTGATGAACACATCATCATACTGTTCCGGAGTAAAACCTGCATAGGCCGCCATGGCCTTTAAGATCCTCCTGTCATTGATGTGTACCGTAAATTCTTTGATCCCCACCTCAGAAAAGATCCGGGTAAGCATCCGCGCGGTAGCTGCAATCAGCTCGATCTCCGCCATAATGGAAGAATCTCCGATGATATCAATATCGCACTGAGTGAATTGACGGAAACGGCCCTTCTGAGGTTTGTCCGCTCTCCACACGCTGCCGATCTGCATGGCCTTCAGGGGCGTGGGCAGATTGTTTTTATTGTTGGAATAATACCTGGCCAGGGGCACTGTAAGATCATAGCGCAGTCCCTCGTCTGACAATTCTCCGCTTTCCAGCCCCTTTTCCAGCTCTCGTCCTCTCTTTAAGATCTTAAAGATCAGCTTCTCATTTTCTCCTCCCTGTTTGCCCGTCAAATTCTCAATATGCTCCATGACCGGAGTCTCGATCTGATCAAAGCCGTAGGTGGCATAAGTCTCCTTAATCAGTCCCAGCACATGCTCCCGCAGGCGCATATCCGCCGGCAAAAAATCATTCATTCCTTTTACAGGTGTTGCAATAAATTTCATAATGTTTTCTCTCCTCTATATTAAATTATATTCCATTTGATTTTCCCTGTAGCTCCATAGACCGGTGCAGCAGAATCTCTCTCTGATTTTTCTCCGGTTCTTCTAACACTTCCAATAAAAGCTGATGCAGCAGCGCACCCAGTTCTTTTCCACCCGGTATGCCAAGCTCCATCAGATCCCTGCCTGTGACTGCCAGCTGCCGTAAAGACAGACAGTCCCCCCGCTCTAAAATCTCCTGATACAGCTGCCAGAGCTGACCCAAATATGCCAGTTTTTTCTCATGGACTTTCGGATTTTGTCCCAGCACATCTGCCTGCTTTACCTCCAGGAAAAGGGGAAACAGCTCCTCGCCCACCTGGTAAATGCCAAAACGAACTCCCTTCGCAGTAGCCTCCGGGTACAGCGAATGCTCTCCCACCAGCTTCACGACTTTTCTGGAGGTGTCATTGTCAAATTTCAGACGCTTCAGGATATCCTTTGCAAGCCCGGCGCTCTTTCCCGCATGGCCGCTGTAATGATAGACCCCCTTCTCATCCACCCAGGCACAGGCAGGTTTCCCCATATCGTGAAGCAGCATGGTAAGCCGCAGCACTTTCTCCTCCCGTATCCTGCAAAGGGTTTCCAGCGTATGCTCTCCCACTGAAAAAATATGGTGGCCATTATTCTGAGGCTGACACATCAAAGCGTCAAATTCCGGCAGGATCACTCCTGTGATGCCAAGCTCCCAGGCGTTCCGAAGATATTCCGGATGAGGGGATACCAGAAGCTTTACAAGTTCCGCCTGCACCCGCTCAGCGCTGATGCGGCTTAAGGTAGGCGCCAGTTCTCTGATGGCCCCGGCGGTCTCCGCTTCCATCTCAAAGCCCAGCTGGGCGCAGAAACGCACGGCCCGCATCATTCTCAGCGCATCTTCCAAAAAACGCTCTCTTGGGTTTCCAACGCACCGAAGCACCCCTGCTTCCAGATCCTCCAATCCTCCGAAAAAATCCACCAGCCCTTCCCTTTCATTGTAGGCCATGGCATTGATGGTAAAATCTCTCCGCTTTAGATCCTCTGTGAGACTGGGCGTAAAACTCACCTGCTTTGGATGACGGCCATCTTCATATTCCCCATCGATCCGGTAGGTAGTCACCTCAAACCCCTCTCCATCCAACAGCACTGTAATGGTTCCGTGCTCAATGCCCGTATCAAAGGTTTTAGGAAAAATCTGCTTTACCTGTATCGGAGAGGCGGCGGTGGTGATATCCCAGTCATTGGGAATTCGCCCCAGGCAGCAGTCCCGCACGCAGCCTCCTACAGCATAAGCTTCAAAGCCGCTGGCATTTAACTGCTCTATAATCTTTTGTACTTTGTCAGGGAGTACAATCTTCATAAATGATCCTTTCTTCCCATGATTTCCTTGTCACGCCAACATTGTAGCATGTTTTCACAGTTTTGTCACATTTATTCTATAGAATTAAGAACCGGATATTTCACAAAGCTGCAGTTGGCCAGCCGGTAAACGGGGATATCGCAAAATACTTCCGGCGGTGCCCTTTCGGGTGATTTTTCTCCGAAAAATAGCATCTTTTCGGAGAAAAACACACCGAAAATCCACCGGAATTCACATTTTGCAGCATCTCCTGCTTTCTTTGCTGCATCATTCTCCGTATGGCGCCGCTAAAACAGCAACTTACAATTTACAGCCCTTGGCAGAAATGCTATGATACGAATCAGTAACTCAGAAAGGTGCTGTCCATTATTAAAGAGAGGAAAAACTATGAAGACGAAATCATTACTTTTGCTCACAGGTCTTACTGTGGCCTTTCTGGCAACAGGATGCGGCAATCAGCAATCTCAGACGCCAGATGCCACGGAAGCCTCCACAGAAAGCTCCACAGAAGTCTCCGCCCCCATCACCGGCCATCTGATTGAAGATGCCTCCAAGTATGTAACTCTGGGAACTTACATTGGCATGGACGTGGAAAAACCTGTCTATGAGGTGAGCGATGAGGAAATCGGATATGAAATAGAATACCGCTTATCAGAACATGCCGTTCCCCAGGAGGCAGAGCGAAATTCTGACCTTGGCGATACCATCACTGCCGACATTACAGCCACCCTGGAAGGCGAAAGCGAAGCTGCCCTGGATGAGACCGATTACTCCATCACTCTGGGGGATTCAGAATTCGGCGAAAAGTTTGACCAGGAGCTGACCGGTGTAAAAAAGGGAGAAGAAAAATCCTTTACCTGTACTCTGGACGAGTCTGCCTGGTACGAAGAATGGATTGGAAAGACCGTGGACTTTACTGTGACGGTAAAAAAAATAGAGGAAACCATCCGTCCGGAATACACAGAGGAATTTGTTCAGGACACCCTTGGATACGATTCCAAGGAAGACTTTGAACAATCTCTGAAGGAAAGCCTGGAAGCCAATTATCTGGAACAAAGCAGCCTGGAAACCAGAAACAATGCGCTGGCCGCAGCCATGGAGGCCAGTACCTTTAACGGATATCCGGAGGATCTCTACCAGTCCAGCGCCCAGTTTGTAAAGGAACAATATGAATCCCAAGCGGAACTCTACGGCATGACCACAGATGAGTTATATGAAGCCTATGGGATGACGGATGAAGATCTGGAACTGGAAATTTTAGACGATGTGAATCTCCGTCTCTTTATCAGCGCTCTGTGTGCAAAGGAGAACCTTACCGTCACGGAGGAAGAATACAATCGCTTTATTGAAGAACAGTACTCCCTTTACGGTTATGAAAGCACTGCCGACTTTGAGGAAACCCTTGGCCGAGATTACATCCTCTGGGCGCTCTATGAGCAGAAGGCCGGAGATTTCCTGGTAGAAAAGGCCAACCTCTTTGAAACTCCCATCAACTCCTATGAGGATCTTGGTTTCGAGGACGAGGACATCGAAGAGGTGGAAGGACTGGAAGACGGCGAAGCGGTTGTAGAAGAAGTCTCGGAGGAAGACGTGGAAGAGGTCTCGGAAGAACTCCCCGCGGATGATCAGGACGCTGTGACGGATCAGATGCCTGAGGAAGCCGTGAATGAGGATGGGGAAGCGTAAAAGAAATGGCTAAAGAGTTGCAATTTGTTCCCTGGAATGGGGAATTTTGCCTTGACATATCCCAAATCAGGGTTTACAATCAAGGGGCAATTAAAGATTGGCGGTCATAAAGATATCATCCAGCTTATTGATTATGAAATCAGCGCCTTATAGTCTTCACAGCTGATGAGTTTTTATCACCAAGATCGAATATTTTTCATAATCTATAATGGAGGTACCCGTCATGAACAAAGGTACAGTTAAGTGGTTCAACGCAGAAAAAGGCTATGGTTTCATCACCGGTGAGGATGGAGCAGATGTATTCGTACATTTCTCCGCTATCCAGGGCGAAGGTTTCAAGACTCTGGAAGAAGGCCAGGCTGTTACTTACGATTTAACTGAAGGTGCTCGCGGAATGCAGGCAGCTAATGTAGTTAAGTGCTAATAGACCATGAATTACCAAAAAGAGACTGCCGCAAATGCGACGGTCTCTTTTTTTGTTCTTTTCTTATATGTTGGAACCCTCTGCTCCCCTATTATAACTGCGTTCTGACTGTTTTGCGTCTGAAAAACTCACACCAAATACGGCAGGGGATGCTGCGAAACAGCTTATTTCCTGCTCCTGGCATCCACATACCGCTTAATATTGGAGGCGTTAACGTACTTCTTGGCCTCCTCCCCGCTTACCACCACCAGAGTGGGCGCCTGCATTACGCCGTACCTTGCTACCAGCTCCTGGTTCTCCTCTGCGTCAATCAGGGTGTACTCCTCCTCTGCCAGCATCTGCTTTGCAATTCTGCAGTTGGGGCAGGTCTTTGTGGTAAACAGATATTTGACTGTTTCCTTAGGCTGGATCTTCACATCCTCCTCGCTCACTGTCACCACAGAGGTCTGTACCTTCTTGAGACAGGAATTTTCCGGTTCATAGAGCTTTCTGTTTTCGTATTCCTGGAGCTTGCCGTCATTCCAGTTCTGTACCGGCCGGTAATATCCTGTGATCCGGCTGTAAACCTCCGCAGGCTTGCCGCACTTGGGGCAGGTAAAATGCTCGCCCTGGATGTAACCGTGCTCCTGACAGACAGAGTAGGTGGGAGACATGGTGTAGTAGGGCAGCTTGTAATTCTCCGCTATGGTGCGTACCAGGTTTGCCGCTGCCTTCCAGTCCGGAAGCTTCTCTCCCAGGAATGCGTGGAACACCGTTCCGGAGGTGTAGAGTGTCTGCAGCTCGTCCTGAATATCCAGGGCGTCAAAAATATCTGCTGTGTAATCCACCGGAAGATGGGAGCTGTTGGTGTAATAGGGGGTATCCCCCGGCTTTCCGGCGGTCTTGATATCCGGATAATGAGCCACATCATGCTTTGCCAGACGATAGGTGGTAGACTCTGCCGGAGTAGCCTCCAGATTGTACAGATCTCCGTATTTCTCCTGGTAAATCACCAAACGGTTTCTCATGTGATTCAGCACATCCTTGGCAAAGTCCTGGGTCTCTTTATGGGTAAGATCCTGGCCCAGCCATTTGGCATTTAATCCCACCTCGTTCATGCCGATAAGGCCGATGGTGGAAAAATGATTGTCAAAGCTGCCCAGATACCGTTTCGTGTAGGGATACAGACCCTCTTCCAAAAGCTTGGAGATCACGTTTCGCTTCACTTTCAAAGATCTGGCGGAAATATCCATCAGATGATCCAGCCGTTTGTAAAATTCTTCCGGTGTCTCGGATAAATAGGCAATTCTGGGCAAATTGATGGTCACTACCCCCACGCTTCCGGTGCTCTCTCCTGAACCGAAGAACCCACCGGTCTTTCTTCTTAACTCCCGCAGATCCAGACGGAGACGGCAGCACATGCTGCGCACATCGCTAGGTTCCATATCACTGTTAATATAATTGGAAAAATACGGTGTACCGTATTTGGCCGTCATCTCGAAGAGCAAACGGTTATTCAGGGTATCTGACCAGTCAAAATCTCTGGTGATAGAGTAGGTGGGAATGGGATACTGGAAGCCTCTTCCGTTGGCGTCTCCCTCAATCATGGTCTCAATAAAGGCCCGATTCACCATATCCATCTCTTTTTTGCAGTCCTTATAACAGAAATCCATCTCCTTGCCCCCAACGATAGCAGGAAGCTCTGCCAGATCGGCAGGAACAGTCCAGTCCAGGGTAATATTGGAGAAAGGAGCCTGAGTTCCCCAACGGCTGGGCGTATTGACTCCATAGATAAAGGACTCGATGCATTTTTTCACCTCAGGGTAAGTGAGATGGTCTGCCTTCACAAAAGGCGCCAGATAAGTGTCAAAGGAAGAGAATGCCTGAGCCCCTGCCCATTCATTCTGCATGATGCCAAGAAAATTCACCATCTGGTTGCACAGCACGGACAGATGCTTGGCCGGCGCTGAGGTAATCTTCCCCTTAATGCCTCCCAGGCCCTCCAGAATCAGCTGCTTTAAAGACCATCCTGCGCAGTATCCTGTGAGCATGGACAGATCATGGATATGAATATCTGCATTTCTGTGAGCGTCTGCCACCTCCTGATCGTAGATCTCAGACAGCCAGTAATTGGCAGTGACTGCGCCGGAATTGCTTAAGATCAGTCCTCCCACCGAGTAGGTCACTGTGGAATTTTCCTTTACCCGCCAATCCTCCACCTTCACATAGCTGTTCACAATCTCCTT
>UMID01015309.1_pt1 | contig 11011 bp, 7 predicted proteins | sample 1965691 | NCBI WGS metagenome assembly UMID01 (sample SAMEA4836115, study PRJEB28245) | human gut metagenome | biome: gut microbiome; material: fecal sample | place: Denmark | collected 2008 | reverse complement strand
AAAAAAGTAAATAAAATTCGGATTTTATTACAGGGTGAAAAATCGCATAAATTCAAGGTTTTGCTCTATGCGGTAAAACAAAAAAGACCCTGAAGAACTGTATTTCTACAATTCTCCAAGGTCGATTTTTACGTTTGGACAAATTTGGGGTTGGTTGGTGATTTTACCTCTTTCGAGGCTATTTCACGTTCCCCTTTAACAATATGCTAATTATGCATTCTTCTCAGCGATAGCTGCCTGTGCTGCTGCAAGACGAGCGATCGGTACACGGAATGGTGAGCAGGATACATAGTTAAGACCGATCTTGTGGCAGAATTCTACAGAAGACGGATCTCCACCATGCTCGCCGCAGATACCTACGTGAAGGTTCGGGTTAACCGGTTTGCCGAGTTCGATAGCCATCTTCATCAGCTTGCCAACGCCAACCTGATCCAGTTTTGCAAATGGATCGTTCTCGAAGATCTTAGCGTCATAGTATGCGTTGAGGAATTTACCTGCATCATCACGGGAGAAGCCGTATGTCATCTGAGTAAGGTCGTTTGTACCGAAGCAGAAGAAGTCTGCTTCTTTAGCGATCTCATCAGCTGTAAGAGCTGCTCTCGGGATCTCGATCATTGTACCAACTTCATACTGAAGGTCAGAACCAGCGGCTTTGATCTCAGCATCAGCTGTCTCAACTACGAATTTCTTAACATATTTAAGCTCTTTTACATCGCCAACAAGTGGGATCATGATTTCCGGTTTGATTGTCCAGTCCGGATGAGCTTTCTTAACTTCGATTGCTGCGCGGATAACTGCTGTTGTCTGCATCTTAGCGATTTCAGGATAAGTAACAGCAAGACGGCATCCACGATGTCCCATCATCGGGTTGAACTCATGAAGAGAAGCGATGATAGTCTTGATCTGCTCTACAGTTTTGCCCTGAGCATCTGCAAGTTTCTTGATGTCAGCTTCATCTGTAGGAACGAACTCATGAAGAGGCGGATCCAGGAAACGGATAGTAACAGGGTTACCTTCCAGAGCTTCAAAGAGACCTTTGAAGTCATCCTGCTGATATGGAAGAACTTTTTCAAGTGCTTTCTCTCTCTCTTCTGCTGTTTCGGAGCAGATCATTTCACGGAATGCATCGATACGTCCCTCACCGAAGAACATATGCTCTGTACGGCAAAGACCGATACCTTCTGCACCAAGCTCTACAGCTTTCTTAGCATCTGCAGGAGTATCTGCGTTTGTACGAACTTTCATTGTTCTGTACTTGTCAGCCCATGCCATGATGCGTCCGAACTCACCAGCGATTGTAGCGTCTACAGTCGGGATGATTCCGTCGTAGATGTTACCGGTTGTACCATCGATGGAAATGAAGTCTCCTTCGTGGAATTCTTTACCAGCAAGTGTGAATTTCTTGTTTTCTTCGTCCATAGCGATATCACCGCATCCGGATACACAGCACTCACCCATACCACGGGCAACAACTGCTGCGTGAGATGTCATACCACCACGAACTGTCAGGATACCCTGAGCAGATTTCATACCTGTGATGTCTTCCGGAGATGTCTCAAGACGTACAAGTACGACTTTTTCTCCTCTTTCAGCCCATTCAACAGCGTCATCAGCTGTGAATACGATCTTACCGCAAGCAGCTCCAGGAGAAGCGCCAAGGCCTTTACCCATTGGTGTAGCAGCTTTCAGAGCAGCAGCATCAAACTGTGGGTGAAGAAGAGTATCAAGGTTACGTGGGTCGATCATAGCTACAGCTTCTTCTTCTGTTCTCATTCCCTCATCAACAAGGTCACAAGCGATCTTTAAAGCAGCCTGAGCTGTTCTCTTACCGTTACGTGTCTGAAGCATATACAGTTTACCATGTTCTACAGTAAACTCCATGTCCTGCATATCTCTGTAGTGTTTTTCAAGTGTTTCACAAACCTGTTTGAACTGTACGAATGCTTCCGGGAATTTCTGTTCCATTTCGGAGATGTGCATAGGTGTACGAACACCGGCAACAACGTCTTCACCCTGAGCATTTGTAAGGAATTCACCAAACAGTCCGTTATTTCCTGTAGCCGGGTCACGTGTGAAGGCAACACCTGTACCACAGTCATCACCCATGTTACCGAATGCCATCATCTGTACGTTAACAGCTGTACCCCAGGAATACGGGATATCGTTGTCACGACGATATACGTTCGCACGTGGGTTGTCCCAGGAACGGAATACGGCTTTGATAGCACCCATTAACTGTTCCTTAGGATCAGTTGGGAAATCAGCACCGATTTTTGCTTTATATTCAGCTTTGAACTGTTCAGCTAATTCATGAAGGTCTTCTGCAGTAAGTTCAACATCCTGCTTAACACCTCTTTTAGCTTTCATCTCATCGATAAGTTCTTCGAAATATTTCTTTCCGACTTCCATAACTACATCAGAGTACATCTGGATGAATCTTCTGTAGCAGTCCCATGCCCAACGAGCATTGCCGGATTTTTCAGCAAGTACGTTAACAACGTCTTCATTTAAACCAAGGTTCAGGATAGTATCCATCATACCTGGCATAGAAGCTCTCGCACCAGAACGAACGGAAACAAGCAGAGGATTTTCTTTGTCACCGAATTTCTTTCCGGTAACTCCTTCCATTTTGGTGATTGCTTCCATGATCTGAGCCATGATCTCATCATTGATCTGTCTTCCGTCTTCATAGTACTGAGTACAAGCTTCTGTTGTGATTGTGAAGCCCTGAGGTACAGGAAGACCAAGGTTTGTCATTTCAGCAAGGTTGGCACCTTTACCACCCAGAAGGTTTCTCATATTAGCGTTACCTTCTGTAAACATGTAAACCCATTTTGCCATTTTACATTTTCCTCCTAAATTATTGTTCTTTTGTAACTATTCAGCATTCTGTTGTGAAGTAACTGAACAGCCACACCTTTCGCACATAAGTAAATATATGTTTCTTATACGCACATAATTATTTTATAGAATTTGTGTCATTTCGTCAAGGTTATTCTGCTAAAATTAGCTAAAATTTTTATACATTCTGCATAATGTGATTTATTTTATTATTCTTATTATTGTTAAGGTTTTCTCAGTCCTTTATTCTGGTCTTTATCTACATTTTTCTCTCACATCTCATATATAACAGGAAAAAACGGGAAGCAAAACAGATAAGTTGATCTGCCCGGCTGCCCGTTTATAATTTTTATCAATTATTTCTTTCTGCCTTTTTTCATGTTCAGTACCAGATGTCTCGGCATACCATTTACCATAATAGGCTGATAATCTCCCTGGATCAGAGGTTTAATATAGTCTACAAAATCCTTAGTTACGTTTGTAGCATCTTTATTCATCCATTCTCTCGGAACAAGTTTCTCCTCATTTGCGATTCTGTGTACATCGTAGATACCTGTAGCTGCCATGTAGGGATCATCGGAAACACGGTCGATAACAACCATCTTACCTGTGTCACCTTCATCTGCAGCTTTAACTGCAGCACCACCTACCATGAATGCTTCATCAATATCCACTCTGGATGCCATGTGAGAAGCACTTCTCTGTAATGTGGAAAGTTCAACAGCTCTTGTCTTGCATCCGCACTCCGCTGCCAGGAAGTTTGCCAGATAAGTGGCTGTTCCCTGAAGCTGTTTGTGTCCAAATGCATCCACATAGTCTCCCACGCTTCCAAGCTCACATACATATCTTCCGTCTGCCAGCTTGATTCCCTCGGAAACTGCGATTACAATAGATGCTTTTTTATTCAGAAGATCTTTTACTTTTGCAAGGAATTTCTCAACATCAAAAGGCACTTCCGGCAGATAGATCAAATCCGGTCCGTCGCAGTCCTCAGATTTTGCCAGTGCTGTGGCACCTGTAAGCCATCCGGCATTACGTCCCATAATCTCCATGATCGTAATCATATTTTTCTTATAAGTAAGTCCCAGTGCATCGCGGATCACTTCTTTTGTGGATGCGCCGATATATTTTGCAGCACTTCCGAATCCGGGTGTATGGTCTGTCAGCGCCAGGTCATTGTCGATTGTTTTCGGAACACCAAGGAACTTCTGAGTCTGTCCTGTGAGAATCGCATAATCAGACAGTTTCTTGATCGTATCCATGGAATCATTTCCGCCAATGTAGATAAACGCATAGATATCCAGTTTATTTAAGATCTCAAAAATTTTCTCATAAATTGCTTTATCTTCGTGAATCTCAGGAAGCTTGTAACGACAGGAACCTAAAAATGCAGATGGTGTTCTCTTGAGTAATTCGATATCCAGTTCTGAATGAATCTGTGTTGACAGATCAATATACTGTTCATCCAACAGTCCCTGAATGCCGTGAAGCATTCCGTATACTTTGTCAAATCCTCGTTCAATGGCATTCTTATAAACTCCGGCAAGACTGGAATTGATTACTGCAGTAGGTCCTCCTGATTGTCCAACAATGATATTTCTTTTTTTCGCCATAGCAATGACCTCCTTGTTTTCACGTTTTGTTCATTATGTCTTAGAGTGTGTCTGAAAAATGCTTTACGCAAGATGTGCGTCACAATTTTTCAGACACGCTCTGGTCCCGCAGGACTCGTTGAGGTAAATTGTAACAAATATTTTTTTATTCGTCAATCATTTATTGTGGTTTTTACACATATGATTTCTGTATTTCGTCACTATATCAGTGTATTTTTCAATTTACCACGACATTTCAGATCTATTTTTGTATATTTATAACTATAATTAATCCAGTCCATGTGTTATACTTATAGACAGATTGATTCCGGCATCAACTTATAGCAATCAAAACCTTTTTGAAAATTGCCGGACATCAATGTCCGTGACTATTCGGTACCTTCGCAGTTACGAACCAAAATGCATTTCAAATCACCTTCGGTGATTTGCAGAATACTGCCAGCTGAACAGTTACACAATATTTATCGATCAAGGAGGATTCATTTATGATCCATACAATTGAAAACGACTATCTTAGAGTATCTGTAGACGATCATGGTGCTGAGCTTTGCAGCATTTTTGATAAAGTACATAACAGAGAAGTGATCTGGCAGGCAGATCCGGCTTACTGGAAACGCCACGCACCGGTTCTTTTTCCTAATGTGGGACGTCATTTTGAGGATCACTATCGTATTAATGGAGTCGAATATCCCTCCAGTCAGCATGGGTTTGCCAGGGACAGCGAATTTACCTGCGTGGATATGACTGCTGATTCCATCACCCATAGGCTGAAATCTTCTGATGCCACAAGAGAAAATTATCCATATGATTTTGAGCTGAAGATCAAGCATGTTCTGGAGAAGAACCAGGTCAGTGTATGCTGGGAAGTGATCAGCCTTAATGATGAAACCATGTATTTTACAATTGGCGGCCATCCTGCATTCAATGTACCTGCCGGAGGAATTGGCTCCCAGGAGCAATATCATCTTACTTTCGACGGCCGGGATTCCCTCTCCTATCTGCTGATCGACATGTCATCAGGCACCGCGGTCGCAGATAAAGCTTATACACTGGAGCTTGAGAATGGTTCCTGCCTTATCGATGCTCACATGTTTGACAAAGATGCCCTTATTTTTGATGACCAGATTGAAAAGGCCGGCATCGCTTTCCCTGACGGAACTCCTTATGTGGAACTGATCTGTCATGGATTTCCAAGCTTTGGCATCTGGTCCGTCCCGGGTTCTCCTTTTGTATGTCTTGAACCATGGATGGGACGCTGTGATGATTTTGGATTTAAGGGCGAGCTTCCGGAAAAGAAATATATCAACACTCTGGACAAGGATGAAATTTTTACTGCATCATATGAAATAAAAATTTATTAATTTTCTCCATTTATCCTGAAAGCTGTGCTATAATGTCACAGTATATGAAAGTCATCCTGTCCGGTATCCACGAATTTACCCATGCAGACATGACTGATTCATGGCAGCCACTCAGGACTTTCATAGAAAAACACAGGAGGAAATTTCCATGACTAGAGAAGAATTTCAGAAGCTGACACAGGATGTTGTACTGCTCGACGGTGCTACCGGTTCCAATCTTATGGCCGCCGGAATGCCAAGAGGAATCTGTACAGAAGCATGGATCATGGAGCACAAAGAAGTTCTGCAGAATCTGCAAAAGGCTTATGTTGAAGCAGGAAGCCAGATCGTATACGCACCTACTTTCGGCGGAAACCGTTACAGTCTCGGACTTCACGGACTGCAGGATAAGCTTGCGGAAATGAACCATGCACTTGTAAATATTTCCAGAGAGGCAGTAGGACATAAGGTCTATGTTGCCGGTGATATTACCACAACCGGAAAGATGATGGAGCCTGCCGGTGATCTCACCTATGAGATGGCATATGAAACATACTGTGAACAGATTAAGGTTCTTGAAGATGCAGGTGTTGATCTGATCGCTGCGGAAACCATGATCAATATCGAGGAAACACTTGCTGCACTGGATGCTGCTGCATCCGTAAGTTCTCTTCCTGTAATGTGTACAATGACCGTAGAAGCTGACGGAAGCATTTTCAGCGGAGGAAATGCTGTGGAGGCTGCGATCGCCCTTGAGGGTGCAGGTGCTGTGGCAGTTGGGATCAACTGTTCTGTAGGACCTGACCAGCTGGTATCCGTTGTCCGCAATATCAAAGAGAACGTATCCATTCCTGTCATCGCCAAACCTAATGCCGGTATGCCGACGATTGATGATCAGGGAAATGCCATTTACAGTATGGACGCCAAAAGCTTTGCAGAACATATGAAGGTTCTGATCGAAAATGGTGCGTCTGTTGTCGGAGGATGCTGTGGTACTACTCCGGAATTCATCCGCGAGATAAGCAGAAGCCTCGGAAGATAGATTTTGTATCTTCGACAGCCATAGTCAGACGAATAACGAATATTCGCAGCCAAAGCAGGGAACTTTCCTGATTCGGTTAAAGAGGGATATGACTCAAAAAAGCACATAACTTAGGATAGAATCTGTCTCAATCCGAGATATTCTCATCCTCTGTTATGTGCTTTTTGGTAATTGTCCGGCTTTCCTCTGTCCTGATTCTGCGAAAATACCATGGCAATTCTATAAACAGTTGCGCTTTTTATTATCTGCTTTTCATCTACTTCACTTTGATTGCTTTTTTCGGGCACATCTCCTGGCAGCAGAAACAGCGGATATACTTTCTGTAATCATATACCGGCGGCTTTCCTTTGCCTTTTCTGAAATCCACAGCTTTCCCCGGAACCGGACAGCTCTGCACACAGATCCCGCAGCGGACACATTTATCAGCTTCTATATATGGTTTTTTCTGAAAAATGTTTAACGCTCCCGCCATTCTTGTCCAGATATTCTTTCGCACTTCTGTGCGGTCTACATTAAAAGCCGGATTTCCGTATTTTTTCACTGCCTCTGCCATGGAAATCTCCCCGTCTGGTGTCAGAAGGGTAATCTCCTCTTCTTTCCATGTACCAAGTCCCATTTTCTCGCCATGATAGTTCGTCGGAACCATCTCCGGTTTCAGATAAACCAGACGGCTGAATACACTGTCCAGTGCAACCGGATCTGTGGACATCAGCAGTACATTCATAGGAACCGGATCTCCCGAACCCGGTCCGTTGCCCTCCATGGCCACGATCCCATCCATCACATACAGCTTCGGTGCCACACATTTATTCAGATCAATAAGCATTCTGGCAAAGCTGTCTGCACTCGGGTACTGCGTGTGCCCCTTCGCTTTATGGAATCCATATACAAACCCATAGCTGTTCTTAACCGCACCGGTGATACGTTCTAATGCATGTGTTTTCATCTTGCTCAGGGAAATCACACAGTCCTGCTCCAACAGTTCTTTTGGCAGGATAAATTCCTTTGCCTGGACTCCCTGCGGATAAGCAGTTTTCACGCCCTCAGAATAATCAACAGCCGGAATATGATATTTCTCCAGATAAGTATCCATTCCTGTTCCGCGAATCACTGCCTGAGTGGTTCCATGACCGCAGGAATCTGCAAGCACAATATTCTCATACCCACTTTCACGCAGGATTCCCGCAAAAACTCCTACTACAACCGGATGTGTGATCACTGCTTTCTCTACCTCTGCTTTTTTCAGCAGATTCGGCTTCAGCAGGATCTTCGCATCCTTTGGAATCAGAGTCTCCACTCCACCCAGAAAATCCAGCCCCTGTTTCAGCAGCATATAGATTTTTTCTTCATCATATTCCCGGCAGGGAAGTAATACCACTTTACTTTTCACCAAATTCACGCACCTTTATCATCTCCGGACAGATCCACCTGTCTCAGTGCTTTTCTTACCGGCAAAATACATGCCGGCACTACAGAGAGACAGTCCACACCCATCCTCAGAAATTCTTCTGTCAGGGCAGTGTCTGCTGCAAGTTCCCCGCAGATACAGACACGTCTATTTTCTGCATGTCCCGCTTCGATCACCATTTGAATCATACGCAGCACTGCCGGGTGATGGTCATTATATTTCTTGCGCAGAAGCGGATTCTGTCTGTCCATCGCCAGTGTATACTGACTCAGGTCATTGGTTCCAAGACTCAGGAAATCCACTCTTCTGGCAAGCTCCCGGCTGATCATGACTGCTGCCGGAGTCTCGATCATGATTCCTGTCTTAATATGTTTATACGGAATTCCTTTTTCATCCAGCCCGATCTTTACTTCCCGGATAATTTCTTCAATCTCATCCATTTCCTCTTCTGAGCTGATCATCGGATACATCAGCGCCAGATTTCCATATGCACTCGCCCTGAAAATTGCCCGAAGCTGTGCCTTGAACATTCTTTTTCTGTCAAGGCAGAGACGGATTCCTCTGTTCCCCATGATCGGATTTGTCTCGTCCGGGATATTCAGATATTCTGCCTGCTTGTCTGCTCCGAGATCTGCCGTACGGATCACAGTGAGCTTTTCTCCCATGGTCTCCGCAATCTTTTTGTATGCAAGAAACAGCTCATTTTCACGAGGATAATTTTCTCTTCCAAGATACTGGAATTCACTGCGCAGAAGACCAATCCCGGCAGCTCCGTAATACAGCACACTGTTCAGGTCGTCCATATTTCCGATATTGGCATAGATTTCAATTTTTCTGCCATCTTTTGTGATATCCGGTTCTCTCCTTAATTTCAGAAGCTCTTCTCTTTCTTCTTTATCAGCCTGCCTGCGGATCTCATATTCTTTTTTTACCTCTTCATCCGGATCAATATACAAAGTTCCGGTATATCCGTCCACAATAGCCTGCCGTCCGTCCCACTCCGAATCTGTGTCAATTTCCAGCAGAGCCGGTATATTCATTGTTTTTGCCATAATGGCAGCATGAGACATGTCGGAACCATGATGGGTAACAATAGCCATCAGTTTATCCTTATCCATCTCCATCAGTTCTGTTGGCGTGATACTCTCCGTCACAACGATCACAGGCTCATCCCCAAGATCTATCCTGGGAGAGATACCTCCCAGTTCACCGATCAGGCGGTCGGAAATCTCCCGCATATTATCCAGCCGTTCTTTAATCGCAGGCTCTTCCAGAGTTCTGAAAGTCTTAAGCATCTCATCCCTTGTAGTCATTACCGCATAGGCAGAATTTACTTTTTCACTCTGTATGACACTCTCAATGGCACGTTGAAAGCTTTTTCCCTCCAGCAGATTCTTCTGTCTGAGAAAAATCTCTGCCTGGGTTCCCTGAATTATGCAGTTTTTTTCATATAAATCCTCTAGCTGTTCCATGACTCTGGTGCGCGCCTGCCGGAAAATATTCAGCTCTGTTTTCACATCTGTGATTTCGTACTGGCGCATCTGATATTCGCTTTTATGATAATACAGTATCTTACCGATGGCAATTCCGGAAAAGGCACCGGTTCCCTTGTAAACATCCATATTAACTCCTTAGTTGATTAACCCCTTAGTCGCAGGCAGCCTTAAATTCAGTCCAGTTCTTCTGATACTGTGCGTCTGCGTCCTGGCTTACATTCTGGACGATCTCGCCCTTTGTAACGTCATCCGGAACTACCAGATCCGGATTTACCAGCTCATCTGCTGCTTTATTTGTGCTGTAATAGCCGATATAGTCTGTGCATTTCGCTGCAACCTCCGGCTGCATGATGTAATCCATGAAAGAATATGCCGCATCTTTATCCGGCGCTTCACTTGGAATAAACATACCCATAATACCAAATCCAAGTCCTTCTTCCGGATATACCACCTTCAGATCAGGATTCTCAGCCAGAGCAGCTGTTACCTGAGAGGTATAAAGAAATGCAACACTTGCTTCTCCGTTGAGAAGTGCATTCTGTGTATTGTCATCCTGGATCAGACGTACATTCGGAGCAAGTTCCAGAAGCTTCTCTCCTGTCTTCTTAATCACGTCAACGTCCTCTTCATTCATGCTCTCGCCCATGGAAAGCTGGGTGATACCATTGATTACACGGTAGTTTGCAGTCAGTGCAATACTGTCCTCAAGAGACGGATCCCAGAGGTCTTTATATCCTTTGATATCAATATCCACCTGTTCCGGATCATAAACGATCAGCGGGATGCCTGCTCCGTAAGGAACTGTGTATTCATCGTCTGGATCATAGAACTGTCCCTGATATAATGGGTTGATATTTCCGATATTCTCCAGAGAATCCTTGTCAAGCTTCTCTGCAAGTCCTTCCTGGATCGCAGTTTCCAGAATATAGTCATCTGCGATCACGATATCATAGTCGCCGCCCTTTGCCATGGAAAGCTTCTCAAGCATGGTTTCATCTGTATCGAAGTTTGAATAAACAACCTTAACTCCTGTCTCTTTTTCAAAATCATCCAGAACTTCCTGTGGGAACATTCCTTCCCATGTAAAAAGTACAAGTTCTTTATCATCTCCTGCATCCTTGAATCCGGTGAATGCTGTTCCTGCCATTAATGCACACATCACTACTGCAAGTACTCTTTTTTTCATAAATGATCTCCCTTCTTATGCTCTGCATTGTTGTCTGTATCAGCCACTGTCCGCCTTCCACTGTATCGGCAAACAGCGGCTATCC
>UMID01003505.1_pt1 | contig 11130 bp, 10 predicted proteins | sample 1965691 | NCBI WGS metagenome assembly UMID01 (sample SAMEA4836115, study PRJEB28245) | human gut metagenome | biome: gut microbiome; material: fecal sample | place: Denmark | collected 2008 | reverse complement strand
GATGATATTTAAAACCTATGCGATTTTATCGCACCAGTAGTAGTCAGCAATAAAGAACTGTTACGGACAGTAATTTTCTGATTGGTTCCTAATACTTTCACCAATGGATATTCATTGGTAGAAGATACTGTCAAGTTATCAAATGTAACATTGGCAGCTCCGTCGATTATCTCGATAGGAGATACGGCAGCCTGATCTACATGTATTTTCAGGTTGGAGATGGTGGCGTTAGCAGCAATTTTCATTGGTTTCCCTACGGTTGCCGAAGAATTGGCAGATACTTTGGCCGCATCGAATGTAGCTTCACGTTCAATCAAAATGCCGGTATACCCTGAAATAGCATCGGTTATCAAGTTATCATAACTTTGTTGATTATCAAGGCAGCGGATGATAGTTCCTTTCCAACCCGTCTCCTTCGTCACAGCAGCAGTTATCTTTCCATAAAGCTTGACATTACCTTTCTTCAACGTCAGTGTTCCGATAGTAACACCACTTTCCACAATCAAGGTATTCTCCGCCGTAGCAGCCTCAACTGCTGTATAAGACTGTCCATTCAATGTTACGGTAGACTTTTCCGCCTTAATAATTACCTTACTGGCAGAAGGGGTCGTTATTTTCAATTCCTTAGGAGCATTTTTGCTCTCTTCACCGCCTTCCGATGAATAATTAATAGTAATATCCTGAGCTGTTTCAGGCAATGTTATGGACACCGCTACATCTTCTTCCTCATATTTAGGTAATGAAATGGTTTCCGCCTGCGTCGGAGGTGTCGTAACGACAACGTTAGTATTGGTTTTTAAGGCTTCAGTGACTTCACTTACGAGCGCTACTTCTTTCACTGTCTCACTTAAATCAGGAGAAGAAAACGTAGGCTTTACTGTTACCTTAACCTTACCGTCAACCGTCAGCAAATTGCCCGTTACATTCGTCTTATAATTGCGCTGAACAGGTATAGTATTCAAATCTTTCGTAGTAATCAGCTTACCGGCAGCATTGTTTACGGCAAGTGTCATATTTACCAAATGTTGCTCGCCTACAGCTTTCGGTGCAAAAAGATAATCCACAGTCAGATTACCGGTAGCATCCACCACATCTGCCGCTTTTTCGTAAGCCAAAGTCATCGGTTCGCCAATCAAATCCCCCGTAGCAGCATTAAAGCCGGTATAAAGGTTCTTGAACGACAAGGTAGCAGTTGTCGGAGTCAATGCCTCTCTTTGATTTTCAGGAATCAAAGCCAAATCTTCCGTCTTGATATTCAACTGTCCGAACGGACGAGTCAACTCCACACTTTCAGAAAAAGCATTTGTAACCAGCTTCTCCAGACTAGCAGAGAAAGCATCACGCGTATCATCCTTGCTACTCCCATTGTAAGTGCCTATCATAGCTATGTTACGAAGGTCAGCAGTGTTGTAATGCAAATCGGTTTTAATATCCTCACCTTCAGCAGACGCCACATGGTCTGCCCAGAATACGAAGTTATACGTTTGTGACATAACCAGACGGACATCGAATTTAGCTGTCAGCCCATCCGCCTGAACGGCACTGACTTCACGCTTATACAATTCGTCATTCAGATAGATTTCCATGATGCAACGGTTCACCTGCACACCGTCACCGGCAGCGCGGGTGACAGCAGAATGGCCGTCATCCGGCAACTGTACACTGAAAGAAGCGGCCACTTCGCCGTTTCTTCCACCATTCACCAGCTCGTCACTCTGACAGGCTGTGAAAACCAACAGGATAAGACCTGCCAGTAGTAAAAAATACGTTCTCATACTAGTTTTGTTTAAAATAAGACATACAATTATTTCTATTTGAATAAAAAAATCAAGGAACCACCACGTTTATCTCTCCGTCAAAACCAGGGTCAATACCGATGCCGGGAGCAAATTCACGAGTAAGGAACTCATCGCGCACCATGGTTATCTTGTTCCGCTTGAGAGGCACTTCCACCCCGGTGACGCGATTCACCTCCTGTCCCTCCTCGTTGTAAATGATCATTTCTAAGGTGACGGAAGATTCTTCGCCGTTCACCAGCACGTAGTCGAAAGCCAGACAGGCTTCATTGTCTGAAAGGACGAGAAGGTTGGAAGTGAACTTTATGCCCATAACCGCCTCATTGGGGCGGTTGGAGACAACATTAAAGCCTACGGGGAAATATCCGGTATAAAGCACCTGCACCGTAAAATCATCTATGGCTGCGTCCCGGATACTTTTCGTTTGCTCCAGCTTGTTGAGGTACTTGACAATGTCGGTGGTAATCAACTCCACCTTTGCCAACGGACGCTCCAGTTGCATCTCCTCGCGGTGTCCGGCTTCCGATTGGCAGCGATAGGGTGAAAGGTCAAGGGCAGCCTGCCCGCAGAACACATCCTTATAGTCGGTTCCGCCCGTATAGTCTCCTTTCAGTTTGACGGCAGAGAAATCGGAGGTAGTATAAAAACAGTCGTCGGCAACATTGCCGGAAACTCCGGAAGCAAGCACAAAGTCGCGCCATGCCACCACCCGGTAGTTGCGCGCATGAAGGTCACATTCCAAAGTCACATCCTCCGTATCTCCCTCATCACAAATGAGTTGGCGGCGAAATTGCAGGCTTTGGTCGAACTTATCATCGGCATAGACTTCCACAATGTAACGCACCTTGTATTCACGAGGGTCGGCGGCGCGGGTGGAGAATTCCGGAACATCGAACGGGGTCATGTCCGCACCGGGCAACAGGACTATTTCGGTATGCACAATCGTAGGGTCTACTCCGCCGTCCTCCGGCAATTCGCGCACGCTGCATCCTCCCAGCAGGGATATGGACAACAAGCTGCAGACAGCTATCAACAGTTTTTTCATCGCCGGCCTCCTTTCCAATCAATGCGGTAGCCCAACGAGATGCCTACGTGGTCTATGCCGAAAAAATTCCTATGGCGCGTATCCACATAAGCGCCGTTGGGAATGTTGAAGAAACGGTCATAATCCAGATAAGCATACCCCACTCCCAACGAAAACTCCACACACCAGCGCCCGCCCTTTCCAAGCGGGAGACGGTAGCCGGCAGCAAGTCCCACATTCAGCAACGGGACACCCGTATCACTGTTCTGATAGCGGTAGGTATTGTTCTTAAGGGCATAGTTATAAGAGGCCACCCCGACATGTACACCGGTGAAGAGTCCGTCCACTTGTCTGAACCAGTAACGCACTTCAGGCTGCACGCAGAAAGTGCAGAACTTGCGGGAAGAAGTAAGATAATCGACAGAAGAGTAATAAAAAGGTAAAAGGACAGAAACAGCAGGCGAGATGTCATATTCCACCGCTGCGTTCATAATTGCCATTCCCCACGCCGCCGCATTCGTTTTCAGCAGCAATGAATGGTTATTGCGTCCGGTGCGTGAGTCCGGATTGAATATTCGCTTGGCATGGTGCGGGGTATTTTCCCCATTACCCGCTTTCGCATACACGCCATTCGGAGTCATGAAAAGTACGCACAATAGAACCAACAATATTCTTATTTGCATAAACGTCTTATAAACTTCTATCTGCACAGGCAGACCGGAAGCATGCGTCCTCCAAACTCCGAAAAGGACCGGTTAGAAACAGAAACGTGGAGCTGCGTGCTGTTTCTAAATGGAGGCCCTAGGAATAGCCCTTTAACGAAAACAGACAGCAGTCCCACGCTATAAACGTGAGAATCCACTGTGCTGTCCTTCGCTAAATAATGAAAATTTCCTAGGTTTCCATTTAGAGGACAAAGCACAACGCTTCTAATTATATTTTATTAAAAAAAATCAAGCCACAGTCGCCACCGAACTTCAATGCAAAGTTATAGAAATATAATTAGAATGAAAATTTTCACGTCCTTTTTTCTTGAAAAGTACAAAAATCGCGTTCCAAGACTTGTAGAACAAAGATATTATCCATAAGTTTGCATGAAAGACTATTATCTTTTCATTATGAGCAGTTATATATTTTTGGATCGGATGCGTTTCTTCGCCCATCATGGCGTGGGCCGACAAGAGACCTTAGTCGGCAATGAGTTCGTCGTCAGTTTGCGACTGAAAGTAGACATCGGGCATGCCATGCAGACTGATGATGTAACAGACACCGTAAGCTATGCGGAAGTATATGAAGCTGTGAAGAAGGAGATGGAAATTCCCTCCAAGCTGTTGGAGCACGTCGGAGGACGTATTGTGAAACGGTTGTTCGGAGACTTTCCCCCAATAGAGGACATCGAACTGAAACTGTCAAAACGCAATCCGCCAATGGGAGCGGACATAGAAGCGGCAGGAATAGAGATTCATACTTCCAGGCAGCAGCAGTAAATGAAACGGTAGCAATATTATACGGGCATTCCGTTTCCTTTACAAAACGAGTTTTTTCAAAAGACGATCGCATACTTAGCCTATCTCAGTCCCATACAGAGACTGTCTCAGTATAGGACTAAGGTAGCCTCTGTATGGGACTGAGATAGGCTGTTATATTACATCTTGATAATCAAGAGATTGCAAAGCGCCGCATTCTCATTAATAAATATCAACATTATTTTCTTTTCTTCCTCTTCTTTGCCGACTCAACGGCTTCGGCAACGACCGGTTTATTCTCGAAGCGCTTGGCATAGTTGCTGTAATCGGGAACGGTACGCTCGTAAGTAGGATCAAGAAAGAGAGGGCTCGAAATGATGTGGTCGGCCGTACTGCGATTGCAGCAGAAAACAATATTCTCCACACCAGCCAGACGTGTCAAGGCTTTGACATCCGTATCGTGCGGCTGCAAGGTCATGGGATCTGTAAAGAAGAAGAGATAATCTATTTCCCCATCCACAATGCGCGAACCCATCTGCTGGTCGCCGCCCAAAGGGCCGGATTTAAGAATTGTGAAATCCCATTCGACATCGGGATGCTTCTCCTTCAGCGCTTCCAGAATAAGTGTTCCCGTAGTGCCCGTACAGTAGAATTTATGTCCCATAAGCAACTCCGAATTCCAAAGCGCCCACTCTATGAGGTCTTTCTTCATGGCATCATGCGCCACCAACCCGATCTTCCTTACCAATTTGTCCATAAAACAATAACTTTTAATGATACAATAATTTTAGAAAAAGAGAACAGTTCTTACAAGCGGGAAAAGAACTTCTTCCCATGTAAATAAAACTGCACCAAGATACTGCTTTTTGTCCGTTCGGGAATAACCGGAAGGGATGTTTTTTTCAGATTCTCTTCACGATCAGCCGCAAACAGGGGGCGGAGTGAATGAAAAGCGCGGCGTGCACGAAGCACCGCCCACATATTGGCAAACTGGCCTTTCAACAGGAAACTCAGGGCAGCCACACAATCGAGCACCGCCCGCACACGCATCACATAGCCCAGTTCTTCTTCCGGCAGATTCTTATACAACATTACAAGATTGTTGCGGAAATTGAGAAAAGTCTTATGGGGGTTCTCCTTCTTCAGGGTGGCGCCCCCCACATGGTAGACGGTGCTTTGGGGTACACAAACCAGCATCCGCCCGCGGGCACGAAGCCGCCAACACAGGTCGATCTCTTCCATGTGGGCAAAAAAACGTCCGTCCAGTCCGCCGGCATCCTGATAGTCCTTCAGGCGTATGAACAAGGCAGCTCCCGTAGCCCAGAACACCGGAACAACGGTGTCATACTGCCCGTTGTCCTCCTCCACCACTCCCATTATCCGCCCGCGGCAGAAAGGATAGCCGTAACGGTCTATGAATCCGCCGGCGGCGCCTGCATATTCAAACCGTTCCTTGTACCGCCAACTCCGGATTTTGGGCTGGCACGCCGCAACCTCCGGATGGGCATCCATATAGTCCACCAGCGGCGCAAGCCAATGCCCGGTAACCTCCACATCGGAGTTCAGCAGCACCACATATTCGGCAGACACCTGCTGCAAAGCAAGGTTATAGCCTTCGGCAAAGCCCCGGTTTTTGTCTAATATAATAAGGTGTACGGAAGGAAACTCTTGGCGGAGCATCTCAACGGAAGCATCCGTCGAACCGTTGTCCGCCACATAAATCTCCGTGCCCTCCGTATCCGAACAGCGCACTACGGACGGCAGAAACGAACGTAGCATCTCACAGCCGTTCCAGTTCAATATGACAACAGCCACCTTATCCATGCCGCACCACATCTTCGCGTTTCAGTTTCCAGCGCTTATGCGACCAGAACCAATAAGCCGGTTCCCTGCGAATGGTCTGTTCCAGCCTTCGGGCAAACAGTTCGGTTATCTCTCCGTCGGCCGTTTCTTTGGGAGTTTCGGTTATCAAGTCGAACTCCACCCTGCAATATCCCCTGCGCTGCTTCTTCAATTCACAATAGAATACGGGGAAATCCATCAGCTTGGCTATGCGTTCGGCGCCGTCCATAAAGCCGGTGTCCTGATTCAGGAAAGTAGTCCAATGATGAGCCTCGTTGATATTGGGGGATTGATCGGTTATCATTCCCACTGCCACACGCTTATTGTCGCGACACAGCCTGATGATTTCGCGCGCCGTAGAATGTTTCGGCACATTGTAGCCGCCAAAACGGGCGCGTATACGCTTGAACATCGCATCCATATATCGGTTGTGCAACGGTTTGTAGATTTGCACCGGTATGTCGCCCTCCTGCATGATAGCCCCCATGCCTATGATCCATTCAAAGTTTGCATAATGGGGAATAAGGAGCACTATCCCGCCATGCCTTTCAATCATGGCAAGAAATTCTTCCTTATTGTCATATTCCATGCGACAGCAAAGCTCCTTGAAAGACATGCGCAGCATCTTCACCTCCTCCAGCATATAATCGCAGATGTAACGGTAGAACTTGCGCTCTATCTCCCTCAGCTCCGCTTCGGACTTCTCGGGGAATGCGTTGCGCAGGTTATTGCGCACCACCCTGCGCCGGTAGTGCACAATGTGATGCATCAGAAAGCAAAATCCGTCGGACAGCACATAAAGCGCCCTGAAAGGCAATAACGCCAACAGCCACATACCGGCATAAGTCAGCCAATAGATTAATCTTGATTTCACTCTGTCAATTTCAAATTACTAATTCCGATCATTAATTACGGCTGTCAGTTACCGGCCGCCGGCATCGCCCAACAGACCCAGAAGAGCCGTACCGTCTTCATTGAACTCTCCCATACGCGCCGGAACCACGCGGTTGTCCAGCGCATCATCGTACGGAACCTCCACCCGGATGTAGTTCGGAGTGAAGCCATGCATCGGCGTCCCCGGCTTGGAGCGTTCCAAGAGAACGGGCATCGTCTGTCCGATATGGCGGGCATAGAACGAACGCGTTTTTTCCTCCGACAATTCCAGCAGAAGCTGGCTGCGTCTGTGTTTTTCCTCGGAGGATACCACATGCTCTATTTTCAAGGCCTGCGTACCCGGACGTTCGGAATAGCTGAACACATGAAGTTGCGTTACATCCAGCCCCTGAATGAAGCGGTATGCCTGTTCAAAATACTCTTCCGTCTCCCCACGCGTGCCCACAATCACGTCCACTCCGATAAACGCGTCGGGCATCACTTCCTTTATCTTCTTCACCTTAGAAGCAAAAAGTGCTGTGTCATACCGCCTGCGCATCAGCTTCAGCACTTCATCGCTGCCCGACTGCAACGGGATGTGGAAGTGAGGCATGAACCGCTTGGAACGGGACACGAACTCTATGATTTCGTCCGTCAGCAGATTAGGCTCAATGGAAGATATGCGGTAACGCTCAATGCCCTCCACCTCATCCAATGCCTTGACCAAATCAAAGAAAGTCTCTCCCGTCGTCTTGCCGAAATCACCGATGTTGACCCCCGTCAGCACAATCTCCTTTCCACCTTCGGCTGCCGCCTGACGAGCTTGTTCCACCAAAGAAGCAACGCTTCCGTTGCGGCTGCGTCCTCTGGCAAAGGGAATGGTGCAATAGGAACAATAATAGTCGCAACCGTCCTGTACTTTCAGGAAAAAACGGGTGCGGTCGCCACGCGAACACGACGGAGCAAACGAACGGATATCCTTCAAAGCGGAAGTATAGGCTTCACCCGTTTCATGCTTCTGCAAATCGCCCAGATACCGGAGCAGGTCTTTCTTCTGTTCCGCCCCAAGCACAACATCCACACCTTCTATCTTTGCCACCACATCCGGCTTCAACTGGGCATAACATCCCGTCACCACCACAAAAGCGCCCGGATGCTGCTTCACCAGCCGATGAATGGCCTGGCGGCATTTCTTATCGGCCACCTCGGTGACCGAACAGGTGTTTACCACACATATATCCGCTTTCTCTCCTTTGCGTGCCGTACGCACTCCTGCCTCCCGCAGGATCTTACCGATAGTCGAGGTCTCCGAGAAATTCAGCTTGCACCCCAACGTATAGTAAACCGCCGTCTTATCTTGAAATATATTGGTATCTATCATGAGCCTAAATCAGATTTTCGGGGCAAAGGTACACATTATTATTATATTTTTCCTACTTTTGCACAATTCATCAAAAAACGTGCAATGATACAAGAAAACTTTATCAAGCTATACGAACATAGTTTCCGCGAGAATTGGGACCTCCCCTGCTACACCGATTACGAAGAAAACGAAAGCTATACTTATGGAGAAGTAGCGCAAGAAATAGCCAAGTTGCATCTGCTATTCAAGCATTGCAGCCTGCGCCGCGGCGACAAAATAGCGGTTATCGGCAAAAACAACGCCCGCTGGTGCATTGCATATATGGCCACCATCACCTACGGCGGCATCGTAGTGCCCATCTTGCAGGATTTCAATCCCAATGATGTGCACCACATCGTCAACCATTCGGAATCCGTCTTCCTTTTCACCAGCGACAGCATTTGGGAACATCTGGAAGAAGAACGGCTCACCGGGCTGCGCGGCGTTTTCTCACTCAACGACTTCCGCTGCTTGTACCAGCGCGACGGAGAAACCATCCAACGTTTTCTCAAACACTTGGACAACGAGATGCACAAGACCTATCCGAAAGGGTTCCGGCAGGAAGATGTGGTTTATACGGATCTTTCCAACGACAAAGTAATGTTGCTGAACTATACCTCCGGCACAACGGGATTCAGCAAAGGCGTTATGCTGACAGGCAACAACCTTGCAGGTAACGTCACTTTCGGCATCCGCACCGGATTACTGAAAAAAGGAGACAAGGTGCTGTCTTTCCTGCCCCTGGCGCATGCCTATGGTTGCGCCTTCGACTTCCTGACCGCTACGGCTGTGGGTACGCACGTCACATTGTTGGGCAAAGTGCCCTCGCCAAAAATTCTGATGAAAGCGTTCGAAGAAGTAAAACCAAACCTGATAATCACCGTCCCCCTCGTTATCGAAAAGATATACAAGAATGTCATTCAGCCCATCATCAACAAAAAATCCATGAAATGGGCCCTCAGCATCCCGTTGCTGGACGGACAGATATACGGACAAATCCGTAAGAAACTGGTGGACGCACTGGGCGGCCGGTTCAAAGAAGTGATTATCGGAGGAGCCGCAATGAACCCGGAAGTGGAAGAGTTCTTCCACCGCATCAAATTCCCGTTCAACATAGGTTACGGCATGACGGAATGCGGACCGCTGATCAGCTACGCTCCCTGGAACGAATTCGTGCCCACCTCTTCCGGACGGGTGCTCGACATCATGGAAGCACGTATCTACAAGGAAAATCCGGACGACCGGCTCGGCGAAATACAGGTACGCGGCGAAAACGTAATGGTGGGTTATTATAAAAACCCGGAAGCCACCAAGGAAGTATTCACCGAAGACGGCTGGCTGCGCACCGGCGACTTAGGCACACTGGATGAAAATAACAACCTCTACATACGCGGACGAAGCAAGACCATGATCCTTAGCTCCAGCGGACAAAACATTTTTCCGGAAGAAATAGAGGCACGTCTCAACAACATGCCGTTTGTTCTGGAAAGTCTTGTGATTGAACGCAATAAGAAACTGGTAGCCTTAGTCTACGCTGATTATGAGGCATTGGATTCCTTAGGGCTGAACAATCCGGAGAATATAAAGACCATTATGGACGAAAATCTCAAGAACCTGAACAATAGCGTTGCTGCTTACGAAAAGATCAGTCAAATACAGCTTTACCCGACAGAATTTGAGAAAACACCCAAAAGAAGCATCAAAAGGTATTTATATAACAGCATTGCAGAAGATTAACATGTTGTAGAACATATCAAAAGCGAGAAAAACGGGCTTTCCTCCAAAAAAAATATAAAAAAAGTTGGGTTTTGGAGAACAACGTATCTAAAAAGTGCATACCTTTGCATCGTTTTAATAAAGCAATTGATTGTATTACGTTTTTAAAGTAAAGAAAATGAAAAAATTAGTTTTGATGGCCGTAGCTATCGTAGCAGTATCTTTCGCATCTTGTGGTAACAAAGCAGCTAACGCAGAACAAGCAACAGCTGACTCAATCCGTATCGCTGATTCAATCGCAGCTGTAGAAGCAGCAGCAGCTGAAGCAGCAGCATCAGTAGCTGACACTACTGCAGTAGATAGCGCAGCAGTTGTAGCTGAATAATTTCAGAACAACATTAGAGAGAATTGAAAGTCTGACGTACGGAAAGTACGGACAGACTTTTTTTATGTCCTTACTTCTCCATCGCATAAAGAGTTTACATCGTGACTCTAAGAAGTCAACATACTACGGATAGGAAGTTAATATACTCCAAACAGGAAGTTAACACACTCCGGACAGGAAGTTAACATCAAGCCTGCATTTTATTAACTTCATTGCAATGGCAGGTTGATATAAAAAAAGCCCGACTCTATCCAAATAGAATCGGGCTTCCCAATATATACGAAGGATTAATTATGCTTCTTCAGCAACTACTTCGAAAGGAATTTCTACAGAAACTTCCTTGTGCAGTTTAACAATAGCTTTGTAGCTACCAACTTCTTTCACTGCGTCTTTAACAACGATAATCTTACGATCGATGTTATGACCCAATTTAGCCAGCTCCTCAGCAATCTGAATGTTACCAACCGAACCGAAGATAGTACCTGTTGCACTAACTTTAGTAGCGATCTTCAAAGATACGCCTTCCAGCTTAGCAGCCAGTTCTTCAGCATCTTTTCTGATCTTCTCCAGCTTGTGGGCACGCTGTTTCAGCTCTTCAGCCAACATTTTCTTTGCAGAAGGAGAAG
>UMID01038205.1_pt1 | contig 11154 bp, 10 predicted proteins | sample 1965691 | NCBI WGS metagenome assembly UMID01 (sample SAMEA4836115, study PRJEB28245) | human gut metagenome | biome: gut microbiome; material: fecal sample | place: Denmark | collected 2008 | reverse complement strand
GGAAAGCGTCCGCGGCTGCCGCGCCGCACGCGGTCACACCCCGGCCAGACGGAGGATGGCTTCCTGCCGGGTGGCGGGGAAAAAGACATCCCGGCCCCGGTTGCTCTCGCGGATAAAATCCCGCAGGGGCTTGCTGGTATATCCGGTACATCGCCGTACACCGCCAGCTTTGCGCCGTAATTGATGAATTTTTGCAGTACGGCCCCGGCAAGGCCCGTGCTCAAAATGAAAAAATCCGGCGAAACAGCGGCCTTTTCAATGGCGATGCGCTCTGCGCCCAGTGTGTAGCGCGCTTCCATGATCAAGTCCAGCGCCGTCTGCTCGTCCGTCAGTGCGCACGTGCCTGTTACAAGGGCGATGGCGACTCCGTTTTCTGTGATTTTTTCCATTGCCATGCTCTTTCCTCCTGTTCTGTTTGAATATGCCTTCTGCTCAAAGGCTTGCCGTCAGCCATTGCCGCAGAGCCTCCAGCTCCTTTGGCGTGTGGAAATAGTGGCCCGCTTCGGGGCGTGTCAGCAGCCTGCAGCCGTATTGCCGGGCAAAACGGGCGGTGACATCCGGCTCACACAGCTCGTCCCGTCCGCCGCACAGAATGGATGTGGGCGTGTCCCAGCGGCGCACGGGATGTTCTTTCACATAGCAGTAGTAATCCCAGTACAGCGTTTCTCCGGTGGGTGTTTCTATGGCCCGTTCCCGGCACAGGCGCTCCTGTGTTACGCCGAACCAGCCCATCATGTTTTCAATGAGCCGCCGCATATCCAAGACAGGGGAAAGGAACAGCGCCTGTTCCAGCGGCTCGTCCGCGTAGGCTGCCAGGCTGAAGCAGGCTCCCAGGCTGCAGGCGAACAGGCCCACGTGCGCCCAGCGCTTTTTGGCGTACCCCATCACGGCCTTAAGCTCGGGTACGCAGACTTGTATCCTGCACGGCGCAGGCTCGTCTTTGCGGCCGCCGTGTCCGGGCAGATCGAAGCTGAGCACCTGCAGCGCCCGGGCGGACGCGGCTTCGGCAAGCAGCTGAATGGGCGTATCGGCTTTGTGGGACAAATTGCCGTGGACGGCAACGACCGCCCCATCGCCCGGCGGTCCCCACACAAGGGCGGGGATTCCGCCCAGATCGAGTTGTTCTGTCTGCATAAAGCTCCTTCCTCGGATGAAACGGGCCGTGGACGTTTTCCGGCCCATGATCGGAGACGGAAAATAAGAAAACCCGTGCCGCATTGCCAGAAAGGCATTGCGGCACGGGTTGTGTTGCATGGCTCGCAGCCTTCGCGCGGAAAGCTGGCAAACGGAAATTCAGCGCTTGCTGAACTGCGGCGCGCGGCGTGCGGCCTTGAGACCGTATTAAAACGCTCTTACGTCCATTTTTCCTTGAGATTTCGGGCTTTTTGGGCCTTCCCCTTAAAAGTTGCCCCACTATTTAATCATAAAATGGGGACAACGGATGCTCAATTTTACTGTCGAAGTGCGGCGTTTACCACACTCACAAGTTCTTCGGGTTTATTATACTTCACCTGCGCGTAAATGTCCATCGTTGTCTTGCTGTTTTCATGTCCGGCAAGATATTGGACTGTCTTAGGATCAACGCCAGCATACAGAAGGTTGGTAATATAGGTATGCCGAAGCTGATGTGGCGTCACATCGAAGTCGATGGAGTATATCAGTTTAGGGTTGTTCTTTTGATGACCACCGAGGGTTGGGGTAACAGTGTACTTAATACTTTGGCCGTTGACATACTTATAATAGTTGCGGGGTTTGGCAGTCCGGACAGTCACATACTTCCAAACCCTCTGAAACTGCGAATATGAAAGTGGTTGTCCCTTGCTGTCTGCTATCACATATTCGGATATGGATTTCTCCTTAACTTCCCGCAGCCGGTCTACCAAACATTTGGGAATGGGTACGTCCCTGCGGGCCGCTTTGGTTTTTAGTGTTGTAGAAACCACCGGCCTGTTATGCTCGGTTCGCCATGCCCTCCTGACAGAGATATACGGTGCAGGTGCATCCAGAAACACGCAATCCCATTGAAGCCCCAGAATTTCCTCCCGGCGCAGGCCGGAATACAGGGCAATCATAATAAACGTATATGGTGGTAGCTCTTTGACAGTATCCAGTAGCAGCTTTGTCTGTTCGTCCGTCAAGGCGTCCTTCTTCTTCGCTTGCTTTCCTCCTTTTGCTGAGATGCCTTCACAGGGATTATAGTCAAGTAGCTGGCTGCGCTCTGCCGAATAAAAAACGCACTTGAGAAGCATATTCACCGTACTATACAATCCCGCCGATTTTGTGGTCAACGGGATCAGTGCCAGCCGAATATCATCTGCTGTTACGTCCGACAGATACATAGCGCCCAACGGCTCGACTATGTACTTGTTCATGTTAATCGTGTAGCTTCTTAATGTAGCTGATGAAATCTTTGCCGACTGCATCAGCAGCCACTTCTCGCAATATTCCGCAACCGTGGGATTTTCTTTGCGGAAAATAGCTTCCTCCACCTGGCGGCGCGCTTCCTGTTCCTTTTGGTACAGCTCCTCACAAGTATCCGCGTACAAATCAACTCTTTTCCCATCTGCATCTGTAATTCGTGTTCTGAAATACCGGATTCCCTTCCGCACAACAGACCCATATTCCGGGACGCACTCTTTTTTCTTTGCCATAACATCATTTCCTTTCCTTAGTTTATGTAGCTCAATACTCATATTTCTTTTATCAAAACTTCTCGTTCTTCTCAAAGGTGCGATCCCTGAAAACGCAAAGGGCGAGGAAAACTCCTCGCCCTTTGTGTGCTTTCTATTCTATTGTGCTGCACCACAGCTATCTGCATCCCATTGAACAAATGCGCTGTTCAGAAGCCCTGCCAGTTGATCCGGCTTGTTGTATTTTACCTTTGCATAGATATCCATGGTTATCTTGCTGCTCTTATGGCCTGCCAAATATTGAACTGTTTTCGGATCTACCGACGAGTGAATCAGATTGGTGATGTAGGTATGCCTGAGCATATGGGGCGTAACCTTAAAATCCAAGCTGTAAACCACATGGCTATTGTTCCGTGCTTTTTCCCCAAGTTCCGGGTAAAGCATATACTTTTCATATTTTCCATTCACAGGCTTGCGAGCGATTCTTGGTTTTACAGTTCGCGTCGCAATGTACTTCCAAAACTGCTTGAATTGTGTATAGGACAACGGCTCTCCATCCCGATTGGCAACCACATAGTCTGAGGTCGATTTTTTCTTTGCCTCTTTCAAGCATTCAGCCAAACGATCCGGGAGAGGGATATTTCTCTCCGCAGCCTTTGTCTTTAGATCGGTAAGAATAACCGGCCTGTTATGTTCTGTATGCCATGCCCGTCGCACCGTCAAATATGGAGTTTCCGTGTCCAAATACACAGAATCCCATTGCAGCGCCAGAATTTCCTCACGCCGCAATCCCGCATACAGGCCAAGCATCACGAACACATAAGGCGGCAACCCGCGAATGGCATCCAAAAGTCGTTCGACCTGTTCATCTGTCAACGCCTGCCGTTCCTCCTGCGGAACACCGCCGCCCTTTGCTTTGAGGTAAATGGTAGGGTTCGTATCAATGACATGGCTTTCCTTTGCTGCCCGAAAGATAGATTTGTAAAGGATTACCACAGACTTGTAAACCGAAGCAGATTTCTTGGAAACAGGAACAAGGGCAAGCTGAATATCATCCAGCGTTACCTCAGCCATTCTCTTTTCTCCCAATTCTCCAATAATATGCCGCCGCACTTTGGATGTATAATCCTTCAGGGTAGTGGCACGCACATGGACGGACTGCATCAGCAGCCACTTTTCGCAATACTCGGCAACCGTAGGAGACTTACGCCGAAACGTGGCGTTGTCGATCTGTTCAAGAGATGCCATTTCCTTGTCGTAAAGTTCCTCACGGGTCTTTCCATAAAGAATAATGCGCTTGCCGTCTGCATTCTCAATATCTGTTTTGTAATATTCATAGCCGTTTACTTGAACCTTGCTATATCTGGGAATCCGCTTTCTTTTTGTAGCCATTTTCTCAACCTCCGAAAAATAGTATCAGTGCTGCATCTTGGTTTTATCAGAACTGCTCTATTTCCTCAAAGGTGCGATTTGCGCCCTCGCACATTGCGATAGGTTTCCTTCTTTTCTACGGGTTTTGCCCGATGGGTACATTTTGCGATATATTCCTGGAGTCCGGCAGATGTAAAGTAGACGCAGCCATTCGGTACATATTGAATATAGGAAATCAAGCCGCTGTTTCGGGCTTCGTCCAATGTGGCAAGGCTGATTCCTAAAAGTTTTGCTGCCTCCTTACGGGTAATTAGTTTTTCCATATTCAATCTTCACCTCCTCGCTGGTTTCTTGACCACCTCATAGTCGTAACCAATATTCTGTCCACAATAGGTACAGATGTCCCTTTGCACTTGCTTCGGATTGACGCGCCGTAAATAATAAGAGCCTGTACCGTAAAAATTGTTGGCACAGGCAGGGCAGAGGCACATGATTAAATTCTTAGGTACATCTTCGATCAGTCCCACACTGACTGCCAGAGCGCGATTGATTCGTCGGATGTGATATTCGTCCAGCCTACCAATGTAGTTTCCCAAACGTCGTTTGTCAATGGTACGAAGTTGTTCCATGAGAACAAGTGAAGGCAACTCCAAACCGTTTTCCGCTTTGAGCAGATAATGGGTCGGCAGTTTTGCTTTTGCATCCACCTTGCTGGAGATTGCGGCGACGATCACCGTAGGGCTGTGTTTGTTGCCAATATTATTTTGAATGATAAGGACAGGCCGGTACCCTTGTTGCTCAGAGCCAAGCCCACGCCCCAAATCGGCGTAGTACAAATCGCCGCGCTTATATGTTCTGTTCATTTTGACCTCCCTTTACAATACAGGCTGCGCTGTGCTGCCTATGTAGGGAACCGCCAGAGAAACAGAATGAAGGTCGGCAAAACATATTTACGGTTTTCATAGCCCCGTCTCTCTGTGCGGTTCTGTATGATAAAGCGCTTCTATTTGTCCTCGACACCCCGAAACGCTGTGGGAAGTCATCAAACGGCTGGCAGCTCACCAGCTCCACGGGGAATCTCGCCCCTCGCGTGGTTCTCACGCAACCGCCCCCATTGCCTGCGACGGATCACGGCATAAGGCCGCTTCAACGCTCGGACATTAGGCTGGACGGGAGTATCGCTCCGCTGCCGGTCATGGCCGTACCGGGAGCCGCCCGGTACTAGTAGCTTGCTGTTTCTCGCTCTTTGCCAAGAAGAACCAACCAAAGACCTAAATTTTTTTCGGTGATGTCTCGTTGTTTTCTCCCGGCAGATCATTGCGCAGCCGCTATCTGGGCTTTGGCTTTCGCCAAAGCAGCGGGAATGTGCTTGATGCTTGAGTATTCGATTTTCAAGGTGCAACGGGAGGCAAGAAAAACCTCTCACCCTTTTTTCCGTTGAGTGAGAGGTTTGCACAATACTATTCCAAAAGTTTTTTCAGTTTTTTTAGAATCCTTGTTTTGCGAACATGGACGGCATTTCGATATACACCGAGTTCTTCCGCATACTGCCGCTCCGTTTTTTCTTCAAAAAACAATGCCCGGATCAAAGCCTGCTCCTCTGGGGCTAGCATTGATAGGGCGGTATGGAGTTTGTCCACCTCCAGCTTATGAAGCACAGTGTTCTCTACACTCTCCTCACCACCAGGGAACTGCTGGGCATTTTCATCCATCAGCCGGTCTAAAGAATCTTCGCGGCTGGGGATCACTCGCACCACCTGGTTCTCATTTCCAAGAACGAACCGTTCGGTTTTCAAATCGTTCTCAAAGTAACGCATCTTTCTGTCGCTTTGTATATGGGCTTTATATACTTCGTCTGTGACTTCAATATATTGGCCACAAATCCAAATTCTTTTTTTATCAGCGGTCACGCTGCTTTCCTCCGTTCAGTTTGAATTTTGCAAATTCAAACCGAGCGGAGGACCACGACAACGTAAAGCTTTTCTACGGCATAAATAAATGCACCTGTTGCATAGGAGAACATCCCGAACAACAGGTGCATTGCATATTAGTTCTTGTAAATCATGGTCTGTCAGTTCTTTGTTAGGGGTGAGAGCTTTCGTTGCGGCGCATTGGATTTTTTTGGCTGGTCACCAGAAAAAATCCCTACTATTTCATCCCTCTCAAATGCGCTGACGCTGATCAGTAGCAATGCCTGGATATTCCAGCGCATAAAAAAACTCTCCGATCCTAAAAGGCGGATCAGAGAGATAAACATAGCAGATTGCCCCACCAACTCGCCTTTTTTTTGTTGGCAGGTTTTTATGTTTGTTATTATTGACCGAGTATCTGCAATTCAGAAATGGCATATAAAATGTCTTAGAACGGCATATCGCACACAGTTTTTCCATTTTATGTGCGGATATAAACTTGTTCTTTTTGCATTGTATCAGAAACTTGGTGTTCATTATAGAAAATATGTGCTATAATTATAAAAGAGGTGATGTATACTATGGAACAAGTAAAGCTGTTGCTGCGTATTTTACAAAATATGACAGATTTGCCTGTGCTGACATGGGACGGACAGCTTTCTTCTTTGGAGGATTACGAGAAACAGCACCTCTTTTTGCGGCAGGCGCAGCCGCTGTTGGAGGCAACTGCCTTACAAACGCTTCTGGAAAATTTACATCCTAATATTCTCTATGGCGTCAAAGATCCGTTGGGGATGGAATTGCTGCTATTTCGGTACGAGGACTGTCCCTTTGTCATAGGCCCTTATACAACACAGGCGTGGAACGACAAAGAGGGCGAACACACTTTGGCAAGTCTTGGTCTGCCGTCCAGTTATTTAATTCCCTACAAGCTATACTATGGCAGTTATTCTCTGTTGGCAAAGGACACCATCAAACGAATGGTCACAGGCGCGATTGCCGCGTTACAACCGGATGCACCGCCCTATGTGTACCGCTCGCTGAGCGAATTAAGAGGATCCAAACACAGAACTGATTTATTCCAAGAGGACCCGCCCGACTTTGAGCAGGCCATCCGTCGCTACGAGCGGGAAAACCGTTTTCTGGCACGGATCGAAGCTGGCGATGCAACAGGCGCGTTGGAGCATTATAAGCGAATGCGGTATACCAGTATCAGCCGAACCTTTTCACCACGCAATATGCAGGCGATGATTGCCAATGCCACGATCGTTCGCACAATGGCACGGAAAGCAGCGGAGCGCGGCGGAGCACATCCGGCGGTGATCGATTCGATTTCGGTCACGTATGCACAAAAAATGTATGCTTGTACCGATGTGAAATCTCTGTATACGCTCATTCAGGAAATGATTCGCGAATTATGCGACGTGGTGGCGGCGTGTCATCAGCATCAATATTCACCGCCTGTTCGCCGCGCAATCAGTTATCTGGAACTGCATATCAGCCAAAACATTACACTGCCCGCTTTGGCAAAGGCTTCGAAAGTAAGCCGTTCCTATTTAAGCCGCTTATTCACTGCGGAAACAGGGGAAACCGTGTCGCACTTCATTTCGCGCACTCGATGTGAAAAAGCTGCCGCATTGCTGCGTACAACCGATTTGCCGATACAAGACATTAGTGCCCATGTGGGGTATCTCGACAACAATTATTTTGTCAAGGTGTTTCGCAGCTATTACGGCGTCACACCTACCGCCTATCGGAATCATAGATAGCTGCAAAAAATAGGGCACAATATCTCTATTAACGACAAATTTATTCTATCTTATCCCTTCTGCTGATTGGTATGATAAAAGCAGAAGGGGTTCTTTTTGCGTAAACATTCCCATGCTGTTCCTACGGGACAAGGTGTCGCAAAACGACGCTTCCGAAAGAAAGTGAGGGCTCTCTATGCTTGCTGAAATCAATTTTCAAAACATGCTCGCTGCGCACCCTCTTGCATCGGAATTTTCAGTTCCGATGCAAGGAACAGTTTCTTATGTCGATCGGCAGCGTACACTTTTAAGCGAACGTGCCAAGCAGTATCTGGCGCAGTCGGTGCCGCGTCTTACCTTTGAGGATTTTACGGCCTACGGAAAAAACGGCAAACGCGCAGACTACGACGCGCATTATTATGACCGCCGGGGGCGGCTGATGGTCTTTGCCTTAATGGCGTGGCTGGAACCGGAAAATGAAACATGGCTGAGCGCATTTTGCGACATTGTATGGGATATATGTGCCGAGCCATTCTGGTGTATCCCGGCTCATTTTTACGACGAAAAGCGAGCGCCACTGGATTTTGGCCTTTATGCTAACCATCTCGACCTCTTTTCCTGCGAAACAGCGTTTGCGCTGGCGGAAGCTGACGCACTGTTGGCGGAACGGCTACCGGAAATGATCCGCCGGCAGATCCGGCTGTCGGTACAGCGGCGTGTATTTGATACGTGGCTGAACGATAAGCGCCGCTTTTTCTTTGAAAAATACCCGAATAACTGGGCTTCTGTGTGTGCCGGCAGCATAGGGGGCGCAGCCCTGTATCTTTTGCCGGATGGACAGGAGCTGCATCGGATCCTTCACCGCTGCATGGCTTGCATTGATGTATATTTCTCGTCTTTCGGGGCAGACGGCGTTTGCTTGGAGGGAGCAGGATATTTCTCTTATGGTTTCGGCTTTTTTACATGTTTTGCCGACCTGCTGAACAAACGCTCCCACGGGCAGATCGACTTGTTTGTGCTTCAGGAAAAAGCAAAAGTTGTGGCTATGTCTCAGCATTGGTTCTACATCTCGGGACGAACAGCTGTCAACTTTGCCGACACGCGCGAGGATGTAAAATGCCGTATGGGTATATCACAACATCTGCTTGACAAAACAGGCGCGCCGATTCCCTCGGTGGCAGAAGATGTATTGGACGATACTTGCTATCGGTTCTGTTTGGCTGTGCGAGATTTGGCGTGGACACATCACGAAAGCCCCGCTTCCCAAACAAGCGAGGCCGTGTGGTTGGAGCAGGCACAGTGGTTTTTATCTCGCCATGATTCGCTGGCGCTGGCTGCGAAAGGTGGCTGCAACGGACAAAGCCACGGCCACAACGATTGCGGCTCTCTGATTGTATTTGCCAATGGGGAAAGCTGCATTTGTGACCCCGGCGCCGGACAGTACACCGCTGCTTATTTCAGCCCGAAACGATATGAATTTTTGACGACCGGAGCACGTGGCCATAACGTGCCAATCATCAACGACACTTTTCAAACCTTTGGCCCCACATTTTGTGCACGGGAGTTGGAAGTTGAAACGGACACGCCTGTCCGTGCTTTTTCTGCGGAGCTTTCTGCTTGCTATCCGCCACAGGCAAATGTACGGCGCTTCGTGCGGCGTATTGTACACAATACCGGAAACGATTCGATCACTCTGGAAGATACCGTTATGCTGAATGCAGCCGGTTTTTGCTGCGAAAACTTCTGTGGCCGCGAGGAGATCGTTCTGAAGCCGGGTGAGGCCGTCTTTTCCCGCAAGGGGCAACAGGTTCGGCTGTGCTACGATGAGGAGCTGCTCAAAGCCGAGATTATACAGGACAGCTACATCGATATAGACAATCGGAATTGTCCGGTCTGGTTTCTGCGACTTCACAGCCGAAACGAGGCGGCGTCACATACAATACGCATTGAAATTACGGGAAAGTAATCACAAAAGGAGGCAGAATATGTCTCGACATGATCCGCACCGACAGAACAATTTGATAGTGATGCTGGATATTTTAAGTGCCATCGGTGAATTTTATGTTTGGCAATATCTGCCTGACGGACAGCTTGTATCCACCACATGCCCCCATGAAATGCTGGAAGAGCTGATGATTTACGAAAAAGCGCAGTCGAGTATCTTTGAGCATGGACGGACGAACCGTGAACCCTGTATTATCTGGACGAACGCGGGTTTTTTATGGGTTGCCGCTTTCGACTGGGAAAAAGACCAATTGCAAAAGATGTACATATTGGGTCCGATGAACAGTGTGGAAAACGATTACACAATGCGGAAAAATCGTTACCTGCAAGTGCCTCTCTCCATGAAATCCGAGATTGAAAAGCTCTATGAGGGTTTTCCGCCCATGAGTCTTTCGGGCGTGATCCGGATCTGTCTCATGCTGCATCGTGCCGTTACAGGGGAAACCGTTCAGCAAGATCAAATTGCTTTTCCTTTGCGCTCTAGCAAAGAGCCGCTGCAGCCCAGTCATTGCGAAACAGTGGCAAAAGGCCGGTCAAAGGACAGAATGGTCAATTACATGGCACAGGACGCAGTGCTGCAAAACATTCGTGACGGCAATTTGAATTATCATGAGGATTACAACCGTCTGGTACATATTGGCACGGGCACAAAGGTGGAGACAGAAAACGCCATCGAGCGCGGGAAGCTGAGCGTTGTGTCCTTTATTTCTCTGTGTATGCAGGCAGCTATCCAAGGCGGTGTACTACCGGATGTGGCCTACAGTCGCGGAGATATGTATACGCAGGAAGTACTGCGCGCCAAAACATACGGCGATTTGGTAGACGTGTCGCACACCATGTATGAAGACTTGCTCCTCTGTGTACATGAGTTGCACGTGAATAAGCAAGTAAGCCCCACCATACAGGCTTGCTGCAACTATATTCGGGAATATGTGGATACGGATTTGAGTATCCGCTCGCTGGCAGATCGGCTGGGATATTCGGAATATTATCTGAGCCGGAAATTCAGCAAGGAAATGGGCGTGAGCATTTCCTACTATATCCGAGCGGCCAAGGTGGAGCGAGCCAAGGTTCTGCTGCGCTGTACCTCCGACAGCATAGAGAAAATCAGCGACGACTTGTTTTTTTGCACGCGGAATTATTTTACCTATTGCTTCAACAGTATTGTCAATATGTCCCCCAATGAGTACAGAAAAAAGTATCAGAGGCAATAAGACGCTGCGAAATTCTCCCTTTCACTTTTACAAAAAGCACCCGATCCTGCGTGCAGTGTGCGCAGGGTCGGGTGCTTTTCGTTGGGGAAAGATGTATTGTTTTATGGGTATGCTATACAAAATCTTCCCATTTCCAGCTGTCATACCAGATAATCGAATTTCTTCCCATCGAATGTGTTTCCGAGGGCGGTGTTATGTGAATCGGAAGCCATACATATTGGGAATGAGATGTATTAAATAGTGTTTACACGAGCGATATGGTATAATGGGAGCAAGA
>UMID01035261.1_pt1 | contig 11192 bp, 11 predicted proteins | sample 1965691 | NCBI WGS metagenome assembly UMID01 (sample SAMEA4836115, study PRJEB28245) | human gut metagenome | biome: gut microbiome; material: fecal sample | place: Denmark | collected 2008 | reverse complement strand
TGATTAGGGTGCGTTTGCAACAGGATTTTGCTCCGCCGCAGTACAATCCTGCGCGGAGTACTTTTTGTTTGATAGGATTAAGATGTGAAATAAAAAAAAGATGTTGCAAAATAACTCTGGCAGTACTCTCTCGGGTGATTTTTCTCTGAAAAATAACATCTTTTCGCAGAAAACACACCGAAAATCCACCGGAATTCGTATTTTGCAACATCTTCTTTCCTGTTCTATTCTATTTTTCCCATCCAAACTATCTTTCCCTGTATTTTGGATGAAGCTTTTAAATATTTTCAATCTGCCAGTCAATCGGTTCAAGTCCGTGCTGCTGTAAAAATACATTGGTTTTGGAAAAAGGCCTGCTGCCGAAAAATCCCCGATATGCAGACAGCGGACTGGGGTGAGGGGCCTCCAAAATTAAATGGTTGGGATTATCCAGCATCGCTTTTTTCATCTGAGCCGGTCTGCCCCAAAGAATGAATACCATGGGCCGATCCTGCTGATTCAGAATCCGGATGGCCGCATCCGTAAACTCTTCCCAACCGATTCCTCTGTGAGAATTGGCCTGATGAGCTCGAACGGTAAGCACCGTATTCAAAAGAAGCACTCCCTGCTTTGCCCACTTGGTAAGATATCCATTGTTGGGAATATAGCAGCCCAGATCATCGCGAAGTTCCTGATATATATTCACCAGAGAGGGTGGAATCTCCACTTCCGGCTTCACAGAAAAACAAAGCCCATGAGCCTGTCCATCCCCGTGATAAGGATCTTGTCCCAGGATCACCACCTTCACTTCATGAAGAGGCGTCAGGGCAAAGGCATTAAAAATGTCCTCTGAGGGCGGAAAAATCAATCGCGTCTCATACTCTTCCTTCACCTTTTTATATAATTTTGCGTAATAGGGCTTGGAAAACTCCGGTTTTAGAGGTTCCAGCCAGTCATTGCTGATCGCTGCCACAACAGTTTCCTCCTTTTTGCTGATTACCCTGGGACAGATTTCTTCCCAGGTTTTCTATTCGGTATCGCTCACTTCCAGCATCCAGCTCCAGAAAACGCTTCCATGGTCCTTTGCGCCGGATACCACTCCCGCTTCTGAGCGTTCACAGCCGTACAGAAACTCCCCGTCTGGCCAAATCCGCCTTCACTTCGCTGATCTCCAGCTCCTTATAGTGAAAGAGGGAGGCTGCCAGGGCTGCGTCTGCACCACCTGCGGTGAGCACATCATAAAAATGGTCCAACGTTCCCGCTCCGCCGGAGGCAATCACCGGAACCGGGACGCTTTCTGCGATCGTCCTGGTAAGCTCCAGATCATACCCAGCCTTTGTGCCGTCACAGTCCATGCTGGTAAGAAGGATCTCCCCAGCCCCCAGTCTGCAGGCCTGCTTTGCCCACTCTACTGCATCGATTCCCATATCCACTCTGCCGCCGTTTTTATACACATTCCAGCCTCCATCCAGGCGGCGTTTGGCATCAATGGCCACCACCACACACTGGCTGCCAAACTTCTCTGACGCCTGGCTGATAAGAGAAGGGTTCATCAAAGCTGCGGAATTGACGGAGATCTTATCAGCCCCTTCTCTCAACAAAATCTTAAAATCCTCAATGGTGCGGATACCTCCCCCCACGGTAAATGGGATAAACACAGTCTCTGCCACCCTGCGCACCATATCCACCACTGTATTTCTGTCGTCAGAGGAAGCCGTGATATCCAAAAATACCAGTTCATCTGCACCCGCCCGGTCATAGGCAGCTGCAATCTCCACCGGATCCCCTGCGTCTCTTAGATTCACAAAATTGACCCCTTTTACCACCCGGCCCTCATGAACATCCAGGCAGGGAATGATTCGTTTTCTCAGCATCTATGCATCCTCCCCTTCCATTCTTCCAAACACCGGAACCGTTTTTTCTATGCGGATAAAATTTTCCAAAATCTTCAGTCCCCAACGGCTGCTCTTCTCCGGGTGGAACTGACAGGCAAACACATTTCCCTGTTCCACAGAAGCATGAATGGATACCCCGTACTCTGTGGATGCAGTCACAATTCTATGGTCTTGGGCTCTTAAATAGTAGGAATGAACAAAATACACCTCTGTCCCCTCTGGAATTCCTGCAAACAGTCTTCCCGGATGATCAAAGACAAGACGATTCCAACCCATGTGAGGGATCTTTCGTCCCTGGCCCTCCGGTATGCGTAAGATCTCACCCTTTAAAATCCCCAGTCCCTCCACGCCCGGGCTCTCCTGACTCCTCTCAAACAAAAGCTGCAGGCCAAGGCAGATGCCCAAAAAAGGCGTGCCCTGAGCCGCCACCTGGCGTATCACTTCCACCAGTCCGCAGCGCCTTAAATGTTCCATGGCATCTCCAAAGGCTCCTACGCCCGGCAGAATCACATGATCTGCTGCCAGAATCTCTTTAGGATCCCCGGTAATCCGGGTTTCTGCTCCCAAATACTGAAGTGCTTTCTCCACACTGCGCAGATTGCCTGCTCCGTAATCAACAATAGCGACCATTCTTTTCTCCCTCCTGTTCTCCCTGGCCTGCCCCTTTCTATCGGATCAGTCCGCCTCTATTCCCGGCCTGTTTCTTTATACCATTTGGCCGTTTCCCCTTCTTCCTGCCCGGTCTCCAGCAGCCAGTCCACTGCGTTCCTCTGCACCGATATGCCCCGGTCCTTTATCTCACTGCTTAATTGAGGGAATTTTTCGTTTATCCGGATCAGAAAAGATTTTAAATGAAACTGGGCCGTTTTTTCAAAGGGCCATCGGATCACCTGGGGGGCCGAAAAGCAGACCCCCAGTTCCAAAATACAGAGCCTGTGGTTCAAGGTTCCGGAAAGCCAGTTGAGGTAGCTGTTCCACTGCTCCTCACTGCTCTGGCTTCTCTCTGCTGGGCCAAAAGGTGATGCGATAAAAAAATCCTGCAGTGGAGAGGAAAAGATCCCGTCATCCTCATTCTGAGTTACCAGAAAATACAGCTTTCCTTTTAAAAGCCTTTCCAGACATGCATAGCTTTTTGCAATCCGCTCCTCACTGCCGGAAACCGCCTTAAATTCTTCTCCAATCCCCACCAGGACGAACTCTGCCTCCCGGATCTGTGTCTTTATTTCTTCCAAGCAATGCTCCATAGGAAACCTCCACCCTCTCATCTGTATCTTTTTATCCTGTTCGCGTCCAAAGACGCCTGATCAATTGCTTTTCACTTCTGCGCATAATTTTTCTGCGTCTTCTAAATTTTATAGTAAAATTCCGGAAATGTAAAGAGACTGCCACGAAATGTTTCACCATTTCATGACAGTCTCCGTAATATCATTCTGTTATCTGCCCCACAGGGCTTTTCCAAAAGGATTAAACAGGATATGCCTTATTTTTTTCGTCAGCAACCTTGGGATCTACCTTTGTCTGCTGCGCCTCTCTGTATTTGAAGAACTCGGTAGCTACCTGGGGGAACAGAGCATAGGAAAGCACATCCTCCTCCTGCTGAGACCACTGAGCCATCTCTCCTCTTAAGGTATCCAACTCATCAGGAATCAGATCTGCCGGGCGGCAGCTGATCACTTCTGCATCACCGATACACTTCTTCTGAACATCCTTGTCAAAGGGCTTTACAGTAGCGCCGTATTTTCCGGTAAGAATATCTTTGGTCTCCTTGGTTACCATCTTGTATCTCTCGCCCATAATCACGTTAAATACTGCCTGAGTACCAACAATCTGAGAGGAGGGAGTTACCAGAGGCGGCTCACCCAAATCTTTTCTTACTCTCGGCACTTCTTCCAGCACATCGTAGAACTTATCCTCTGCATGCTGCTCTTTCAGCTGAGAAGTCAGGTTGGACAGCATTCCGCCAGGTACCTGATACAGCAGGGTCTTAATGTTCACGCCCATGTTCTTGGGATTAAGCAGACCGCTCTCCAGAGCCTCATCACGGATGGGACGGAAGTAGTCAGCGATCTCAGCCAGAAGCTTCTGATCAAAGCCAGTGTCATAGGGAGTTCCCTTGAAGGTCTCCACCATAACCTCAGTAGCCGGCTGGGAAGTACCCAGTGCAAAGGGAGACATAGCCGTATCAATTACGTCCACGCCAGCTTCCACTGCCTTTAAGTAGGTCATAGAAGCCACACCGGAAGTATAGTGAGTGTGCAGCTGGATGGGAAGATCCGTTGCCTCCTTCAGAGCGGTTACCAACTCAGTAGCCTTGTAGGGAACCAGAAGACCAGCCATATCCTTGATACAGATGGAATTTGCACCCATATCTTCGATTCTCTTGGCCATCTCCGTCCAGTACTCCAGCGTGTAGGCATCTCCCAGAGTGTAGGATAATGCCACCTGCGCATGACCTTTTTCTTTGTTGGCTGCCTTAACAGCAGTCTGCAGGTTTCTCAGGTCATTCAGGCAGTCAAAGATACGGATAATATCAATACCGTTTGCAATGGATTTCTGTACAAAATACTCTACCACATCATCTGCGTAGGGACGATATCCCAAGATATTCTGTCCACGGAACAGCATCTGAAGCTTGGTATTCTTAAATCCGTCGCGGAATTTACGAAGTCTCTCCCAGGGATCTTCCTTCAGGAAACGAAGGGAAGCGTCAAAAGTAGCTCCGCCCCAGCACTCTACGGAGTGGTAGCCTACTTTATCCATTTTATCTACGATGGGCAGCATCTGCTCTGTAGTCATACGGGTAGCAATCAGAGACTGATGAGCATCACGCAGAATTGTTTCAGTAATTTTAATTGGTTTTTTTACAGCTTCTGCCATTTTTAATGTTTCCTCCTATTATTTATAATTACGCTGCGCCTTTTGGGAGAGCGCAGGCAGCCTCACAGCCTGCGTTCCCTTCTCGCCTGTATGAAAACCTTCCTCTCCATTCAGGCTCAGGCTTCAGCAAGATGCAGTTATACTCCAAAGATTGCCATGAAGGTACCGGCCGCTACGGCTGTACCGATTACACCTGCAACGTTGGGGCCCATGGCATGCATCAGCAGGAAGTTGGTGGGATCTGCCTCCGCACCTACCTTCTGGGATACACGGGCTGCCATAGGAACGGCAGACACACCTGCGGAACCAATCAGCGGATTGATCTTGCCGCCGGAAAGTTTGCACATTACTTTTCCAAGAAGAACGCCGCCGGCTGTACCGAAAGCAAAAGCCACGAGACCCAGAATAACGATCTTGATGGTATTCATGTTCAGGAATGCCTCTGCGCTGGTGGTAGCTCCTACAGAAGTACCCAGCAGAATAACCACAATGTACATCAGTGCATTGGAAGCGGTCTCGGTCAGCTGTTTTACCACACCGCTCTCACGGAACAGGTTACCCAGCATCAGCATACCTACCAGGGGAGCTGTGGTGGGAAGCAGCAGACAAACTACAACGGAGATAATGATGGGGAACAAAATCTTCTCCAGCTTGGATACGGGACGAAGCTGCTCCATCTTAATCTTTCTCTCTTTTTCAGTGGTCAAAAGCTTCATAATAGGCGGCTGAATAATGGGCACCAGTGACATATAGGAATAAGCTGCCACTGCAATGGGACCCATCAGATCCGTCTGGCCTAACTTACCTGCCAGGAAAATGGAGGTGGGGCCGTCAGCTCCTCCGATAATGGAGATGGCTGCTGCCGCCTTGCCGTTGAAGCCAAGGAAGATAGCCAGGAAATATGCTATATAAATACCCAGCTGTGCAGCCGCTCCCAGAAGGAAACTCTTGGGGTTGGCGATGAGGGGACCGAAATCGGTCATGGCGCCTACGCCCATGAAGATCAGGGACGGAAGGATACTCCACTCATCCAGTACATAGAAATAATGCAGCAGGCCTCCTGCATGTTCGATTCCCATGGCATCCACATAGGGCGCTGCCATAATATCCGGATAGATATTTACCAGCAGCATACCGAAAGCAATGGGAACCAGAAGCAGAGGCTCAAATCCGTGTTTGATTGCCAAATACAGAAAGATCAGAGCAACTAAAATCATGACATAGTTTCCCCAGGTCAGATTAAAAAATGCTGTCTGATTCAAAAGATTTGACAATGTATTCGTAACGTAAGACATTTTTTACCTCCCAGTAATTTGAAAATTTGGGTCATCAAATTTAGTTCATGGTAGCCAGGGTATCGCCGTTCTCCACAGCTGCGCCTACGGTTACGTCAATGCTGGCAATGGTGCCGTCCTGGGGAGCCACTACCGGAATCTCCATCTTCATAGCTTCCAGAACCACAATGGTATCACCGGCTTTTACAGCCTGTCCTACGCTTGCCTCTACCTTAAATACCTTGCCGGGTACAGAAGCGGTCACTGCTACTGCTCCAGCACCTGCTGCTGCCTTAGGAGCTGCTGCCTTGGGAGCTGCTTTCGGTGCTGCCTTGGGGGCTGCCTGGGCTGCAGGAGCTGCCACAGAGCCAGTGCCTTCTTCTACGGTTACATCATATACATTGCCGTTCACTGTAATGGTATAAGTTTTCATCTTCATTTCCTCCTGTTATTAAGCGTTCTGCCACTTTCTTCTATTTGCTTTCTTAATCGTACGTACTACAAAACCATCTGCAGATGTATGCTCAGATGCTGCAATCGCTGCTGTAATCACAGCTACCAGCTCCAGATCATCTGTAAGATTCTCCTCCTCCACCGGTGCCGGTGCGGGAGCAGATACCGGAGCTGCTGCAACAGCGGCTGCCTTTTCCTTCTTCTTTCCTTCAATCAAATCCGGGATCCAGTGAAGCTGTCCGATAAGGACACTCAAAAACAGCAGCACCAGGAACACAATGCCAAGTCCCATAATGGTGTTGAGACCGGCCTGCTCCATCAGCTTACTCATGGGATACTGGATATTCCACTCCACATCTGTAGTGCCGTCCTTCATATTGAAGGCATACTCAACAGTTACCTTGGTATCCTCGGAAACGCCGTCATAAACCGCCTCGTTGGTAATGATGATCTGGTTTCCCTCTTCTGTCACTTCCTGGCTGGATACTTCCACAAAATTACCCAGTTCTTCTCTCACACCATCCCATTTCATAGCCAGGGCAATCTCAGAATCATTCTGACTGTTGTCCACGACTGCCTGAAGCTGCTCCGGAGTCATCTGAGAAAGGGTGGTCAATGTAGCTGGAATACTCTGCTTCAATGCATCATAATACTGAGCATAGACGCCGCCTTCCGCAGAAGCTGCTGTGCCGTCCTGGGCTGCCTCAGATGCAGCTTCCTCCGCAGCTTCTTCTGCCGCAGCCTCTGTCACTGCTTCCGTGGAAGCCTCTGTCACCGCTTCTGTGGCTTCCTCCGCATAAACGCCGACGGACATCATACCTGCGGTCAAACCAGCTGCAAGTAAAATTGCTTTCAATCTGTTTTTCATATTATTCACCTCACTTAAACCGTTCCGTGTTTTTTAGCGGGACGATCTTCTCTCTTTGTGAACAACATTTCAAATGCGCCAATGACATATTTTCTGGTGTCCTCAGCCTCAATAATGGTATCTACATAGCCTCTCTTGGCAGCTGCCAGCGCGCTGGACTGCAAAGAAGCGTACTCTGCTGCCTTCTCAGACAGAACTGCATTGTCAGCTCCCGGATACATGATCTTAGCTGCCAGCTTGGCATCCATCATGCCGATCTCGGCCTGACTCCATGCAAAGGTCACATCAGCACCCAGCGCCTTGCTGTTCATTACATTATATGCATTGCCGAAGGCCTTTCCGATCACTACATTTACCTTGGGCACTGTAGCGTTTGCAAAAGCATAGGTAAGCTTTGCGGCTGCCTTTGCAATTCTTCTCTCAGAGCACTTATTTGCCTTAAATCCGGTAACATTGGTCAGGGTCAATACAGGAATGCTGAAAGCGTCGCAGAACTCCACGAAGTCTGCTGCCTTATAAGCACCTCTTGCTGTGAGTACACTGTCATACTCTGCGCTCTTGTTTCCTTCCTCATCGTACACCTCAGTACGGTTTGCCACTGCTCCCACAGTCATGCCGTTGAGCTTGATAAAACCGGTCACCATCTCTTTTGCGTAAGCGGCCTTGGTCTCAACGAACACACCATTGTCAGAAATCTGGGACAGAAGGATGGCAGTATCTCCTGCTGCATTTGCCAGATCTGCGCATACCCGGTTCAGATCATCGGTACACTCCTCATAAGAATCGTCATCCTCATTGTTTGCCGGAAGCATCGTTACCAGCTGACGGATACCAGCAAAGATCTCCTCCTCGCTTCCAACAAAATCCACCAGTCCTGCTTCCTCACTCTGGAATGCTGCCGCTGCAGTATCGCAGACCTCTGTTCTGTTTCCGTCCAGAGCATTGGGAGAATTTACAAACAGTTTTGCATTCTTGGACTCCATAAAGGTAAAGTCAGTCAGTCCGGGAACCAGCGCCAATCCGCCGCCGCAGTTTCCAAATACTGCTGTGATCTGGGGAATCACACCGGAAGCCAGGCTCTGTTTCAGATAAATCTCGCCAAAAGCGTTCAGGGCATCTGTTGCCTCCTGAAGTCTTAAACCTGCGCAATCCACCAATCCGATCACCGGAGCTCCCATTTTCATAGCCATATCATAAAGACCTGCGATCTTCTTGGCATGCATCTCGCCGATAGTTCCTCCCAGTACGGACGCATCCTGGCTGTAAACGTATACCAGATTTCCATCGATCACTCCATACCCGGTGATGACTCCATCAGACGGAGTTTCTGTCTGCTGCATGTTGAAATCAGTATTTCTGGCAGTTACAAATCCACCGATTTCAACAAAACTGTTCTCATCAAGCAAAGAATTGATTCTTGTGCTTGCCAAGCTTTGTGCTGTATTACTCATTCTTTCAGCCCTCCATTTTATATTAAAATTTTTCAATTTTCTGCCTTTATAATAATATCCTGTTTTGTGCAAAAAGGCAAGCATTTTTAAAGATTTTGTCAGTTCCCTGTAATACCTTCCGTCCCGATTTCACATAAAAAGAAAATTTTTCAAAATTCTTTCAAGCCAGACAAAAAAGGTAAGTTTTTCTACTGTTTTTTCATATACCAGAGGGAAGCGGGCTACCTCCTCCTGTCCAAGAAAGCAGACAACCCACCCGGCTCTGCCTCCCGTTGTCACAGGAGCCCCCACAGCCCTGGGATATTCTGCCACAGCCCTAAGCGTCTCCTCCGGTTTTAAAAGCATGGAAAGGGAGAGCTCATTTCCTCCCTTGCGATCTGTGGGTCTTTGCTGACCGGCATTTTTCCAAACTGCTCCATCCTCCCTAATAGCCACATTCACAGACGCTTCCGTCCCCTGCTCCACCTGCACAGGAGCCAGAATCACTCCGGACAGATCCAGCGTTTTTTTCTTATAGTTGGAAAATCCGTAATCCATCAGCTTTCTGATATCGGACCATTTATAATTTTTATGATTCGGCCAGCCGCAGGCCAGCAGCGCTGCCACCAGAGTCCTCTCTCCCCTGCGGACGGTTCCCACATAGCAGTATCCTGCTTTCCCGGTAAAACCTGTTTTTCCGGTAAGAGCCCCCTCCATCATCGTAAGCAGCCCATTGTGATTGACGCAGGAAAAACTGCGTTTCCCGGAAACATCCCCAAAATTGTAGGAGGGCTTTTGTGTGATCTCCAAAAATTCCTCCCTTTTCGGCGATTCTTCCACGCAATAGCGCATCATCAGCGCCAGATCCTTTGCCGTAGTGCTGTGAGGGCCTTCTTCGTCCTCCCCGTCCAGTCCATTAGGCGTAACAAAATTGGTGTTCTCACAGCCCATCTCCCTGGCCTTTTCATCCATAAGATCCGAAAAAGCCTCCACGCTGCCTGCCACATGCTCTGCCACGCACCAGGCAGAATCATTATGCGATTCCAGCATCATGGAATACAGAAGATCATTCAGATAATAGGTTTCCCCTTCTCTCATTCCAAGATGCACGGCCGGCTGTGCCGCCGCCTCAGCGGAAACCTGGCAGATTTCCTGCCTGCTGCTAAACTCCAGGGCAAGGATGCAGGTCATAATTTTTGTGGTGCTGGCCATGGGCAGCACTTCTTCCTGATTTTTTGCAAACAAAATACGCCCGCTGTCACCGTCCATCAAAACGGCTCCCCGGGCGTATAAATTTTCTATTTCCTCCGTTTTCTCCTGAGCAGCTCCAGAAGCTTCCGGCGAAAACCACAGACAAAACAGCAGCGCCAGAAGCCAGGCCGCTGCCCAACTAAGGAGCCGTCCCCTGTTTTTCCTTCGCAATGCTATGCCAAATTCCTGTATTTTTTTTACGTTTCCTGATTCAAATGATTTTTTTCCGCCTCGCATACTTCCCCGCCTGCAGTCTCTATCCCTAGATTCTATGCTGGCTGTCAAATAAACATACGCCGGCTTTTATTCCCATTTTGAACAGGATCCTATACCTTCAGCTTTAGCTGGATCTCTTCCTCCGCTTCGCTCTTAAAATCCTCCACCTGCACCGGACTGATCGTCGGAAGATCCTCCAGGGACTGAACGCCGAAATGACGGAGAAATTCCTCTGTAGTACCAAAAAGCAGAGGCCGTCCAGGAGCATCCAGCCGCCCCAGCTCGCGGATCAGATTGTATTCCACCAACTTATTTACCGCATGGTCGCTTTTCACCCCCCGGATCTTTTCAATCTCCAGGCGGGTCACCGGCTGCTTGTAGGCTACAATGGACAGTGTCTCCAGCAGCACATCTGTAAGCACAATCTTCTGCGGCTGCTTTACAATGTTGATCAGGGTATCGTAATACTCCCTTTTGGTGCAAAGCTGATAACTGTGATCCATCTCAATGATCTGGATTCCTCTGTTTTCCTCCTGATAACGATCCATCATCTGGTGAATCAGTTTTTCTGTGGTAGGTACATCGTGTCCGATGGCCCTGGCAATCCGCTCCGCCTCCACGGAATCTCCCATGGAAAACAAGATCGCCTCTATGGCCCCCTCCAATTTCTTCCTCTCCAAAGCAGTTTTCTCCTCTTTTCTTCTGCGTCAGGTTCTACACCCGACGTTTTGACGTTTTCTTCCGCTCCCGCAAGCAAGCGCCTGTCATCTCTATCTTGGAAGATGTCCTTCCCTGTTTCTATCACGCTGCTGAGTTTTACTCATAGCCGCTCTCCGTCTCTCCGTCAAGCTCATCATCCGTTCGGATCCACTCAGAGGGATCCCGGGCTGTAATATAGATCTCTGCAAAAGTGTCCTCCTGCTCCACGCTGATCTTTCCCATTTTCATC
>UMID01037889.1_pt1 | contig 11287 bp, 7 predicted proteins | sample 1965691 | NCBI WGS metagenome assembly UMID01 (sample SAMEA4836115, study PRJEB28245) | human gut metagenome | biome: gut microbiome; material: fecal sample | place: Denmark | collected 2008 | reverse complement strand
TCCGAAAACTTTATTTCTAAATTTGCAAAATATTATACACCGGCAGTCTGCTATGGAGCACTTGCGCTTGCTATTTTGCCTCCACTTGTGAGACTGTTATTTATGGGAGCAAGTCCGGAATGGGGAGACTGGATTTATCGTGCCTTGACTTTCTTAGTTATCAGTTGTCCGTGTGCACTGGTTATCAGTATTCCACTTAGTTTTTTTGCGGGAATTGGTGGAGCAAGCAATCAGGGTGTTCTTGTAAAAGGTTCCAATTATTTAGAAACTCTTTCTCAGACAAAATGTGTAGTATTTGATAAAACAGGTACAATGACTCGTGGCGTATTTGAAGTAAGCGGAATTCATCATAACGAGATGGAAGATGCAAAATTATTAGAATATGCAGCACTTGCAGAGTGTTCTTCTTCTCATCCAATCAGTAAGAGTCTTCAAAAAGCCTATAATAAATCAATTGACAGAAATCGTGTAACAGATATCGAAGAAATCAGTGGACATGGCGTGGTTGCAAAGGTAGATGGAATAACAGTTGCAGCAGGAAATGAAAAGTTAATGGAAAAACTTGGAATTTCTTATGTTTCCTGTAGTCATGTTGGAACAATCGTTCATCTGGCGCTGGATGGAAAGTATGCTGGACATATTTTGATTTCTGATGTGATTAAACCACATGCAAAAGAGGCGATTAAAGAACTGAAAAAAGCAGGCGTTACTAAGACCGTTATGTTGACCGGAGACCGCAAAAATGTTGCAGATGCAGTTGCTTCTGAACTTGGAATTAAAGAAGTTTACAGTGAACTTTTACCGGCGGATAAAGTTGCAAAAGTAGAAGAATTGCTTGCCAATAAAGAGGAAAAAGATAAACTGGCTTTTGTTGGAGATGGAATTAATGATGCTCCGGTACTTTCAAGAGCAGATATTGGAATCGCAATGGGAGCACTTGGTTCTGATGCGGCAATTGAAGCAGCAGATATTGTCTTGATGGACGATGACCCGCTTAAGATTTCAAAAGCAATTAAGATTGCAAAAAAATGTATCCGCATTGTATATGAAAATATTTACTTTGCAATTGGTATTAAAGTGCTCTGCCTGATTTTAGGTGCGCTTGGAATTGCAAATATGTGGATGGCAATTTTTGCTGATGTAGGGGTTATGGTAATTGCCGTATTAAATGCAATCAGAACCTTGTTTGTAAAAAATTTATAGAATAAAAAAAGCTAAAAATCAATAAGAGAAAGGATAGCGTTTGTTTTATGACAGAAAAATCAGAAGAAGTTTGCGAATCCTGTGAGTTGCATGAAAACCTTTTGGAAATTGTAAAAGAAATGATGCCGGAAGAGACAGAACTTTACGATTTGGCAGAACTTTTTAAAGTCTTTGGTGATTCGACAAGAATCCGAATTCTGTTTGTTTTATTTGAAGCAGAAGTGTGTGTCTGTGATTTGGCAAAGGCTTTGAATATGACACAGTCAGCCATTTCTCATCAGCTTCGGATTTTAAAACAAAATAAACTTGTGAAAAGTCGTAGAGAGGGAAAATCCGTATTTTATTCCCTTTCGGATGACCATGTGAGGATGATTATTGACCAGGGTCGGAATCATATTGAAGAAGATTAAAAACTGAAAAGAAAAGGAAAGAAAAGAAGAGACCTTTTTGGGTAGGAAAATCTATCGAAAGAGGTCTTTTTTTGATATAAAAAGCTTGACGAATCAAAAATACCTGCTATAATATGAAAATGATTTTCAATTTCAATATAGATAAGCTCAAAATCAAAAAAGAGATGGAAGTGGAAAACCCGTTCCGCTTCAGTGAGGATGTATTGACCATTTTATTGAGCATGTCGGAGCAGAACACGGTTTTAAGGTGGATCAGAAGTATACCATTTTATATGGATATTGTGAAGAATGTCAAAAAGAATAGATAGGAGAAGCAATGAAAAAGACAGTAAGATTATTTTCGATTATGGCAGTTATAGTTGCAGGATGTACTACAGCATGTGGTCAGAATGCGATAAAAAATACAGCGGATGATTCAGGAAAAGTAAAGGTAATGACCAGTTTTTATACGATGTATGATTTTGCACAGAAGATTGGTGGGGAGAAAGTAGAGATTACCAATATGGTTCCATCTGGAACAGAACCACATGACTGGGAGCCTTCTGCAATTGATATCCGAAATATGGAAGATGCAGATGTGTTTATTTACAATGGGGCAGGAATGGAACACTGGGCGGAGGATATTTTAAAATCACTGGATAACTCTGAGTTGATTACAGTAGAGGCTTCAGAGGGTGTGAAATTGATAAGAGAAGGAAAAGAAAATGACCCGCATGTCTGGTTAGACCCTGAAAATGCGAAGATAGAAATAGAGCATATTAAAGATGCCTTCATTGAGGCAGACAAGGATAATGCAGAGTATTATAACAAGAATTATGAAACATACAGCAGGCAGTTGGATGGACTAAATCAGGAGTTTGAAGAGACATTATCCCAGGTGACCAATAAAGATATCATTGTAGCACATAAAGCATTTGGTTATCTTTGCAAAGCTTATGGATTAAACCAGATAGCAATTGAGGGTCTGATGCCGGATTCTGAGCCAGACCCTGCGAGAATGGAAGAAATTATTCAGTTGGCGAAAAAAAAGGAAATCAATACCATTTTCTTTGAAGAACTGGTAAGCCCAAAAGTAGCCAATACAATTGCGAAAGAAATTGGTGCGAAAACAGAGGTTTTAAATCCACTGGAGGGATTGAGCGAAGAACAGATGGATGCAGGAGAAGATTATTTTTCTGTTATGAGGACAAATTTAAAGCAGATTAAAAAGGCACTGGAAAATTAATGTGGAAAGATAGGACAACAGGAGGGAAACCGCATGAATATGGTTGAGATAAATGATATTTCATTTCATTATGCAGATGTACCGGTTTTAGAAGACGTAAATCTGGAAGTCAGACAAGGCGACTATGTAATCTTAACAGGTGAAAACGGAAGTGGAAAGAGTACATTTTTGAAGCTGTTATTGAGAGAACTGATACCACAACAAGGAAGTATTAAAATGTTTGAAAAAGATATTTCCGGTGGATTTAAAGGAATGAAAATTGGTTATGTACCGCAAAACAGTATCAGTAAAAACCAAAATTTTCCGGCAACAGTAGAGGAGATTATGAGAACCGGGCTTTATGAGCCAATCTGGAAGCGTGGAATTTCCGGAAAAAAATATCAGAAAAAAATTTTAGAAGCATTGTCTGAGATGGAGATGGATTCTTTTTTGACAAGCCGGATAGGAGAACTTTCAGGTGGTCAACAGCAAAGAGTAATGCTTGCAAGGGCGTTAGTAGGAAAACCAGAACTTTTAATTTTAGATGAGCCGACGACTGGTATGGACAGTGTTTCGATTCAGTCTTTATGTGAAGTTCTGCAAAAGAGAAATGAAAAAGGGCTTACAATTCTTATGGTAAGTCATGGAAGCTTGAAGCCTTATACTGGGGCAAATCGGTTTTGGAATGCACAGGAAGGAAGGATTATAGAGGAATGATGAGTATATTGCAGTATGGATTTATGCAGCGTGCATTCATAGTTGGAATTTTACTGGCTGTGATTACACCATGCATTGGAATTACCATTGTTTTAAAAAGAATGTCCATGATAGGGGATGCACTTTCTCATGCCTCTTTGGCAGGTGTTGCACTTGGGCTTTTGCTTGGGATTAATCCGGTACTTGGGGCAGGTGCAACTTGTATTGTAGCGGCACTTGGAATCGAAGCAATCCGCAAAAAGATTCCAAGATATTCTGAAATGGCGATTTCGGTTGTTATGTCAGCAGGAATCGGGCTTGCAGGTGTTTTATCCGGTTTCGTACAAAATAGTGCAAATTTTAACAGTTTTTTATTTGGAAGTATTGTTTCTATCAGTACAGGAGAAATGGCAGGTGTTTGTATCATCAGTGTTGCAGTTTTAGTAACATTAATGCTGTTTTATCGAGAATTGTTTTATATGGGATTTGATGAAAATGCGGCAAGAATTTCAGGTGTTCCGGTTCGGCAGATTAATTTTATGTTTACTATTTTAACTGCACTGACGGTTTCTGTTGCTTCAAGAACAGTGGGGGCTTTAATTGTTTCTTCCATGCTGGTTGTTCCGATAGCCTGTGGGATGCAGATGGGAAAAAGTTATAAAAATACTTTAATTGGTGCGATTTGCGTTGCAGTGTTTACAACGATTGCTGGTCTGGTGCTTTCCTATTATGTTGGCATAAAACCAGGCGGAACAATTGTTTTGCTTGAAGTGGTTATCTTTTTGATTTTGGTAGTTTTTAAGACTATTACAGGAAAAGGACATTAAAAAGAGAAAATCTCGTGAGGATAGATGTTTTTTGTTAGAAACCTATCATTACGAGGTTTCTTTTTTTCTGTTGGTAGACAATTGATTTTAATTTTAGTATAATAAATAGAAAATTCAGGAAGAGAAAGAAGAAAGAGCCATCAGTTGTCAGGGTGGTATAAGGTTTTTTAGAGAAACCAGTAGAGGAGAAGAAAGTATGGAACCGGATTACAAGATGACGATGCAGGAAGCAAAAGAGGAAACCAGACAGTTTAAAAAGATTTTCACAAATGTGCGTCTGATTGACCAGATGGTGTTACATCGGATTGAGCAGGAAGAAAGGATGAAATTCCAGGACGGTCATTGTAATGATTTCTGGAATAAAAACTGTCCATGTGAAAATTGTGTTTCTTTAAAAGCATTTGAGGGAAAAACTCAGAAAACAAAACTGGAGTTTATGGATTCTGATATTTATCAAGTAACAGCGCGCTATGTAGAAATTGATGGGACACCTTATGTGATGGAAATGTTTAAGTGTTTGGACAGTACATCCTTGATAGATGTTGCGGGACAGGAAAAGATTGTAAGTAAGTTTGCCAGATATAATGAAAAAGTTTATAAAGATGCTTTGACAGGAGCCTATAATCGTCGTTATTTTGAGGAACATATCAAAAAGATGACAGGTTCAATGGGTGTTGCAATGATTGATTTGGATGATTTTAAGCTGTATAATGACATTTTAGGTCATAATGCGGGAGATGCTGCACTTGAGACGATTGGAAAGATTGTTCAAAAAAGCATTGGTTCGGATAATATTTTAATTCGTTATGGCGGAGATGAATTTCTTCTGGTTGTTCCGAACGTAAAAGAAGATGAGTTTTTGAAAGAATTGCAGCAGATTCGAGATAAAATTCATGATGCAAAAGTTCCAGAGTATGCACAACTTCAGCTTTCTGTCAGCATTGGCGGTGTACTTTCAAATGATGAGACAATTGAAAGTGCCGTTTGTCGTGCAGACCGTTTAATGTATAGAGCAAAAAATCAGAAAAATATGGTTGTTTCTGAAAATGGAAAAATTGGAAGTGACGGAGTAGTACGAGAATTTATGGAAGAAGAGCAGACAAAACAACAGATTTTGATTGTAGATGATTCTGCGATGAACCGTGCAATTCTTTCCGAAATTCTAAAAGATGATTTTGAAATTTTAGAGGCAGAAAATAGTGAGGAATGTTTAAGCTTAATTGAGGAAAATGGTACAGGAATTGCCTTGATTTTGTTAGATATTGTAATGCCCGGGCTTGATGGATTTGGAGTACTTGAATTTATGAATAAAAACCGTTTTATTGAAGATATTCCGGTTATTATGATTTCGAGTGAATCTTCTAATGCACAGATTAGAAGAGCCTATGAGCTGGGTGTTTCCGATTATATCAGTCGTCCATTTGATGCCATGATTGTCTATCAGCGCGTCTTTAATACAATGAAGTTGTATGCAAAACAGCGCAGGCTGACAACTCTTGTTACAAATCAGATTTATGATAAAGAGAAAAATAACCGCATGATGATTAGTATCTTAAGCCAGATTGTAGAATTTCGAAATGGCGAGAGTGGACCTCATGTGTTACATATTAATACACTGACGGGTATGATTTTGGAAAAACTGGAGCAAAAAACGGATAAATATAATCTGTCCTGGTCAGAGCAGCAGTTAATTACAATCGCTTCTTCTCTTCATGATATTGGAAAAATTGCAATTGATGAAAAGATTTTGAATAAACCGGGAAAGTTGACTAAAGAAGAGTTTGAGATTATGAAAACGCATACTTTAATCGGTGCTTCCGTACTGGAAAATCTGGAATTATATCAGAATGAACAATTGGTAAAGATTGCTTATGAAATCTGCAGATGGCATCATGAACGTTATGATGGACGAGGATATCCGGATGGTTTAAAAGGAGATGACATTCCAATCAGTGCGCAGGTTGTATCTTTAGCGGACGTATATGATGCACTTACGAGTAAACGTGTTTATAAGGCAGCGTTTTCCCATGAAAAAGCAATGGAAATGATTTTGGGTGGGGAATGTGGAATCTTTAATCCAATGCTTTTAGAATGTCTGGTAGAAATTCAGGATAAGATTCAGGGAGAATTAGAAAAGAGTGTGGACAAAGATTCTTATTTAAAAAAACAGACAGAAGGCCTTGCTTTATTTGCAATTTCAGGAACAGACAATTTTTTTAAGGGGGGTGGAAAACGAAAAGCTTTTTTGACAATGTGATTGTTCGACCACAAAAAAATAAAAGCTGAGAAAAAGTAAAAATGAGAGAAAGAGACTTAAAAGAGAGTAAAAAACAAAGTGAAAAGCAGAAACAAATTGTTCCTGTGATACAAAGTGGATTAATTTTAATATTGGTTGTATTTGTAATTTTTATGATGGTGCAGATTCAGCGTCTTCAGGGAACGGCAAGAGTCATTAACTATGCCGGTTTGGTAAGAGGAGCAACGCAAAGGGAAGTTAAACTGGAGATTACGAAAGAAGAAAGTGATGAGCTTATAAGATATCTGGATGATATATTGGATGGGTTGAAATATGGAAATGGAAACTATCATCTGACAAGACTTCCAAATAAAGATTATCAGAGTAAACTGGATATGCAGATTGAATACTGGCAGGAATTAAAAAATGAAATTTATAAGGTACGGGAAAAAGGATATGAGGCAACCGATGTTGTGGAAATGAGTGAGCGGTATTTTTCCTATGCAGATGATACCGTATCAGCTGCAGAAACCTACTCTGAAATGATTGCAGATAAAATCCGAATGTTAGAATATTTATCGGCATTTGATATGGTGTTGCTGATAGGTTTGATTATTGAACAGTATTTTCTGTCAAAAAGGATTGCGAAGGCAAATAAGCTGTTGAAGAAAAAAGCATATCTTGATGTGCATACAGAACTTCCAAATAAAAGTCGGTGTGAGGAGTTACTGCAAAATTCAGAGTTTTTATCGAAATCTACGGTATGCCTGATGTTTGATCTAAATAATTTAAAGATTGTAAATGATTCTTTGGGTCATGCCGCAGGGGACAGTTTGATTTCAAATTTTGCAAGGATTTTAAGAAATGTAGTTCTTGCTAAGGATTTTGTGGGAAGGTTTGGCGGAGATGAATTTATGGTTGTGCTTTATGAATCCGGAAGAGAAGAAGCAGAAGTATTATTGGGTGATTTGAAAGCACAAATTGAGAATTTTAATAAATACAGTAAGAGTTCACCTATCAGTTATGCTCATGGATATGCGGTTTCGGGGGATTACAGAGAGTGTACGCTTCGAACGCTTATGGATAAGGCAGACCATTCTATGTACATGAATAAGCAGAAAGAAAAAGGGACAAACCGTTAATAAAAAACCTGTGGAAATCAATTCCGCAGGTTTTTTTATCTGATAATTTTAAATTAATTTAAACAGGAGCGAACTGACTGTTATAAAGGGTGGCATAAAATCCATTTTTAGAAAGTAGTTCTTCGTGACTGCCCTGTTCAATAATGTGCCCATCTTTCATGACGAGAATGATATCTGCATTTTTAATCGTGGAAAGACGATGAGCAACAATAAAACTGGTTCGTCCATGCATCATTTTTTCAAAAGCTTTCTGGATACGAATTTCTGTCATAGTATCGATAGAAGAAGTTGCCTCATCAAGAATCAGCATTGGAGGCAGGCAGAGCATTACACGGGCGATGCAGAGTAACTGTCTCTGACCTTGCGAGAGGTTGTTTCCACCTTCGGAGAGAATAGTATCATATCCATCTGGCATACGCATAATAAAGCTGTGTGCATGAGCTTCTTTCGCAGCCTGAATGATTTCTTCTTTGGTTGCATCCGGATTTCCATAAGAAATATTTTCCCAGATGGAAGCCGATTTTAACCAGGTTTCCTGTAAAACCATACCATAAGAAGCACGCAGGGAATGACGAGTAATCGAATCAATATCATGTCCATCAATTTTAATTGAACCACCATTAATCTCATAGAACCGCATTAACAGGTTGATTAAAGTTGTTTTTCCGCAGCCTGTTGGACCGACAATGGCGATTCTCTGACCCGGATTTGCATGAAGATTGAGACCTTGAATCAATGGAACTTCTGGGGTATAAGAGAAATCAACTTGTTCTAAAGAAATCTCTCCTTTTGGTGAATCAAGTACAGCAGAATCTGCTTTATCATCAGAAATCGGTTTTTCATCAATTAATTCAAACACACGAGCCGCAGAAGCAAGGGAGTTCTGGAATTCCGTAATAACACTTGTAATTTCATTAAATGGTTTAGTGTACTGGTTAGTATAGCTTAAGAAGCTGGAAAGCTGACCAACACTTAACATTCCATTGATAACACCGAAACATCCGGAAATTGCAACACCTGCGTAGATACAAGAGTACATAAAACGGGTAGCCGGGTTTGTAATGGAAGAAAAGAAAGTTGCTCGAAGCGAATAATTTGCCAGACGTTCATTGATTTCTTTAAATTGTTTCTGGGTTTCTTCTTCATGCCCAAATGCCTGTACGACTTTAATTCCCTCTAACATTTCATTGGTTAATCCGGTCAGTTCTCCCCTTGTCTCAGACTGTTTTTTGAACATAATAAAAGTCTTTTTTGAAATAAAGTTTGCAATAAGAAAGGACATTGGACTTAATACAACAACAACTAGAGTAATCAGAGGATTAATACTCAGCATAAATATAATTGTTCCAAGAATTGTAATGACACCGGTAAAAAGCTGGGTAAATCCAAGTAAAAGACCATCAGAAAACTGGTCGATATCAGTAATGACACGGCTGATTAAATCTCCTGAGGCATGGCTGTCCACATAAGAAAGCGGAAGTACCTGTAAATGGTTAAATGCCTGAACTCTTAAATCTTTTACGATTTTATAAGTGATTTTATTATTAATGTGATTCATAACCCATTGACATAATGCAGAGATTACAATGCATGTCAGGATTGTTGTGATAATAGAAATCAAACCATGGAAATTGACGTTTCCTTTAGAAAGAATGAAATCCACACCGTGTCCTGTCAAAATTGGTACATATAAAGTCAGGGCAACCGTAATCACAGAAAAGAGCAGGGACAATAAAACCAATGGAGTGTATGGACGAATACAGGCAAAAATACGTTTTAATGTAGATTGTTTTTTAGTTAGCTGTTTTGACACTGTAAGGCACCTCCTCTTTTGAAAGCTGTGAAGCACAGATTTCCTGATAAACTTCATTTTCTCTTAAAAGTTCTTCATGAGTTCCGATTCCGGCAAGCGTACCATCATCGAGTACGAGAATCTGATCAGCATTGCGGATGGTTGAAACACGCTGAGAAACCAAAAATACGGTTCTGTTTTGTATTTGTTTTTTAATGGCCTTTCTAAGTCTGGCATCCGTTGCAAAGTCAAGTGCAGAAGCACTGTCATCAAGGATCAGGATATCCGGATTTTTAACCAGAGCGCGTGCGATGGTCAGACGTTGCTTCTGACCACCGGAAAGATTAGAACCGTTTTGTTCAATCATCAGGTCAAGTCCCTGGTCTTTGGAATCGACAAATTCTTTTGCCTGTGCAATTTCGAGTGCCTGATAAATTTCTTCATCAGTGGCATTTTTTCTTCCCCAGCGCATGTTTTCTCGCAATGTGCCTTTAAAAAGCTGGGCTTTTTGTGGAACCATGCCGATATGTTTGCGGATAGAAACCGGATTTAAAGTTTTGACATTACCTCCGTCTACCTCTACACTTCCGTTTTGAACATCATAGAAGCGGGGAATTAAATTGACAAGGCTTGATTTCCCGGAACCGGTTCCACCGATAATTCCGATCGTCTGTCCTGGCATAGCTTTAAACGTAATGTTACTTAAAACTTCTTTTGCTGTTTCATTATAAGAAAATGAAACGTTTTTAAATTCAACAGCAGCAGTTCCGGCAATGCTTCCGATTGGGGTCTTAGATGCCAGGAAAGCTCCTTCTTCTTTAATAGAAGGCTGCATGTCGAAGATATTGTTGACACGGTTTAAACTGGCAATTGCTTTGGAAAGCAGGATGATTAAGTTTGCCAGTTTGATTAATTCAACCAGAATCTGGGACATATAGTTAATTAAGGCAATGACCTGTCCCTGAGTTAATCTGCCAAGATAAACCTGATTTCCGCCAGACCATAAGATGGCGATGATACCAAGATTGATGATAACATAAGTAACCGGATTTAACAGGGCAGAAATTTTTCCGACGTGAATCTGGCGAAAGAAAAGTTGGCTGCTTTTTTTTCCAAACGATTCCATTTCACTTTCCTGACGGTTAAATGCACGTACAACACGGATTCCCAGAAGATTTTCACGGGTGGAAAGTAAAACATCGTCAAGCTGTTTCTGTACGTTTTTATAAAGCGGCATGGTAATTAACAGGATTGCAAATACGACGACTGCCAGTGCAGGAATCACTATGACAAAAGGAATCGCAGCTTTTGCATCTACCGTAAATGCCATAACCATAGCACCAAATACAACAAATGGGGAGCGCAGAAACAGACGCAGAAACATGTTAATCCCGTTTTGTACCTGATTGACGTCATTTGTCATTCGGTTGATTAAAGTAGAAGTTCCAAGGGTATCAATTTCCTTAAAGGAAAGGGTGTTGATATGGGCAAATAAATCATTTCGTAAATCTCGTCCGGTGGAAACAGCAGATTTTGCTGCAAAATACTGTGCGGTAATTGCAAAACCAAATCCGATGATTCCAAGCAGGACAAGGAGAGCACCCATACGCCACAGATATCCGGCATTTTTCTGGTAGATACCGATATCAATCATTTTGGCAACAACCAGAGGAACAAACAGCTCAAAGCTTGCTTCAAGCATTTTAAAAAGTGGAGCAAAGAGTGTTGCCAGAGGATGTCTTTTTAGGTAAGTCAATAATCGTTTCATGAGTTTAAA
>UMID01015093.1_pt1 | contig 11306 bp, 9 predicted proteins | sample 1965691 | NCBI WGS metagenome assembly UMID01 (sample SAMEA4836115, study PRJEB28245) | human gut metagenome | biome: gut microbiome; material: fecal sample | place: Denmark | collected 2008 | reverse complement strand
CTGCAATATTTCTGTACCCCGCTCCGGGTTACAAATGACTTGCCGCAAAAACTGCATTTTCTGGTTGTTTTCATGCTGCTTTTATCGTTTACTGGTTCATTCCTTTAATCGTATATCCCTGAAATGGTGAATGGAAGTAAACGGAAGTCAACCGTTGTCGCCTTTCTGCACGATGTTACCATCGCTGCAAGAAGGAACGGTTGCTGTCGCTTGTCGTAAACGGTTGTAAACCCTTGTCAACTGTCTGCACGATGTGGCAAAAAACAAGCTCCGCAAATTCTCCACGTCAGAAATACGTCTCAAAAATATGTGGAAATTTGGGAAGCATCAAAAAGCAGCCGAAAAGTGTTAATTTTTAGAATATGCTGATAGATAAAGACTTACGCTTGAGTATTTCTGGTTGTTTTTGGTTGTTCTACGCTTCTAAATACAGCCATAAAATGCACTATACCCAATTTCAGTAACCTTGTCCGGTATATCTATATTTTTTAAACTACTACAGCCATAAAATGCACTCTCGCCAATTTCAAGAATATTATTCGGAAGAACAATTTTGCTCAACTTGGAACAGGTATAAAACATCTCATCTCCAATTCGAACTTTTAAATTATTGCTTAGATCGACTGTAGTGAGTTCGTGACACTCTTTACAATTTAATATTTCGAGATTAGAGAAATAACCAATACCCGTCAATGTTTTAATCTCCTGACGCGCAAGATCAATTTTAGCAACAGCAGAGGCTTCTATTTTAGAAACTTTCCCATCCTTATTAACATCGAAATTATCATAACAATATTGCATAAAAATGATATCGTCCATGCAAGAACAAACATCATTTGGGTCCGGTAAATCAGGTAATGGGCTCGGTTTATCGGGTTTGTCTGGATTATTTTCGCTGTCTTCGCTTTTACTGCATCCTACGCCCATCATTATGGCCGCAACAAATAATATGGTTAGTGTTTTCATTTCTGGTATAGTCTAAAATTAATTTCAGTTATCGAAACAATCGTTTTTTCTTCGGTCTTTGAAAAATCACCTAATCCCTCAGTCGAATATTCCGTTCCCAACTTTTTATTGATAAATAGGCAAGCTTGTTGGGTTAAATCAGGTTGCTGCGTGTCGGGAACCACATCTTTAACTGTCAGAAAGACATCCATTGTTTGTGGTGTGACAGATTCAAAGGCTTTTTCGAAACGAAATTCACCTTTTTCATAGATTAAATTAATCATTGGATTTAGATATTTACCCCAGCCAACTCCGAATCAAGGGGATTATAAAAAAAGAAAGTGTGGAGTTGTTAGTTTATCTGACAATAGGCATTTGGCGTGGCCCGAGAACAAATAAACAATACCCCACACTTGAGCAGTATATCGAGGATGATATAGCTACGCAAGTGATGAGTGTTTGTATTGCTTACCCTTGTTCTCTTAAAATCGCCAAATTTTATTGTCAAGGATAAAAGCTAAACACTTTCATCAATCAATATGTCGCTACCCAGCGGATAGCATCACAAAGTTAGAAAATGTTTTTTAAATACAACGACTCAACGGGGTATTGTAACAACAAATTTCGGTTTAAAGTTTCAGAAAATCAATATTGATCTGAGAAAATGTTTACTCTTTCTTGCGGGGGTCTGCTCTTATGTAGGCCACAAGGACAAATATAAGCCCTCCGATAAGTGTCAAATACAAATCTTTCATAAATTCAGTACTCTAAAATAGTGCATAATCGGTACGTCTCAAATGATAGCTGAATGCACCCGAATAAAAAAAGAGGCATGGATCGCTCCACACCTCCCATTGGTATTCAAATCTCCGGCTTATCCCCGGATGATTTTCAGATAGTACGTCAGACTTTGAATTACTACATCTTCGATAAACTCCACAAAAGCCGAGTTATCTCCCGAGGATGCTTCCTCCAAAGTCTCATAGTAGCGTCGCCTTGTCTCATTGTCCCCCTTGATATTGGCTATGGGATAACCGTGTTGCATCAATATCAGATTCATCACGAGACGGGCTGTCCTGCCATTCCCGTCAATAAAGGGATGAACAGACACCAGTTTCTCGTGCATCTGAGCGGCCAATACAACCGGGTGCATGGAATCTTTGTTTGCCTCGTACCATTGAAACAACTCGTCCATTTTGGGCTGTAACAGATAAGGCTGGGGAGGAATATGCTTGCTACCGCTGATAATGACAGGTACACGGCGGTATTTCCCTGCATTGTCCTTGTCTATGCTGTGCAGGACAATGGCGTGAATATCCAAAAGCACACGTTCCGAGATCGGCTCTTTCTTCTGGGCTACGTCCTTAATAAAATCAATGGCCTCTTTATGGTTGATAGCCTCCAGATGCTCCCTTAACCCTTTGCCTGCAATGGTAATACCTTTGTTGACCACCATATCCGTTTCATGGAGGGTCAGGGTATTTCCCTCGATGCGGTTGCTGTCATAGGTATATTCAATCTCCAGGGCCTCTGTGATGCGGTAATTCTCATTAGCCCTGTATTGATTCAGTTCACCTAAAAGGGTGTCGATCTGTTGCAACTTGTCATCCATACGCACAAAAATACACAAATTTCAGACAAAAGATAATTCCCGGCGCTCTTTTAGAGAGTCTGTACACCTATCTTTCCATTATATAAGAGAGATAGATGTACAACTCATGCGCAGATAGATTCCATTATTATAAGCAATTAAGTGCGCACACTCCAACTTTCATATCATAATGGATAATAGACAGACCGCAGCACTTCCGGTAAGAAAACTATTTATAGCTGGGATGGTAAGTTAATAACAGAGGGGATTTCCGGGAAAACCCCACGCACATACTTTTGAATTATTTAGAAAGTAAGTGCGGGAATTACTCTACAAACCACCTGTACTCGCTCTCTCCATACAGAGCCTTGTTGATACCCTCAGCCAGTTGCGAGGCATTGAGTGCCCTGTCCAGAAAATTGTCGATGTAGGAGGACTTATTAGCCCCTGTAAGTAGGTTGTAGACCTTCCACATGGAAATCTCTCGGCTCTGTGCATCTACTCCGAAAGCCTCGTCTTGGTAATAAGCCCTTGCCACCAGATTGATCTGGGTGTCTGTCATCAGCAATTGGGGCAGTCTCTTTTTATCCTCCTGGGGCAGGCATTGATAAAGCCGTGACTTTCCCAAGAGCTGAGCGAACTGATGTTCTGTCATGGAAGAGTTCACAAGGGTTTGCATCTGCCTTGTGTGTTTCTCGGGGTTATAGAGCTGAAACAACTCCATGACAGCCTGAAAGAGGGCCTGTGTATTCATCACCTTGATCTCGCTCTTATAGCCGTCCGTGGAGACACACATATTGCAGCAGACCATGTTCTGAAAGCCCACAAAGACCTTGAATTTCTCCGCAGATTTTTTGTTGTAGAGGTTTTCATGGTTGTAGGCCCTTACCCCTCCTACTGTCAGCTTTAAGGGGTTTCCGTCGATGTCCTCGTGGATAGTGGGGATTTCAAAGCAGAACATCATCCGCTCATAGTAGATGGTCTTGTCTGTCTCCAAAAGCTGATTCACGGGCTTATGGATAGCCTCGGGGATTCTGCCCTTGATGATATGGCTCACCCTTATTTCGGGGCTGTCGATGGCCTCTCCCCGGAAGAACTGCTGAGCCGCCTCATGGACTGTCTCCACAAAGGCAGGGTGTGAAATGGTTACCTCGTTGTCTTTGGAGAAAACCGGGACCACACAATCACTTTGCAGGTGGCGGATTGAAACCTCTTTGGTATTGGCCTCTATAAAGGGTGTGGTCTTATCCGTCCTGAGCGGCTGTGTAATATTGATAGGATGTTGTGTCGGCAGAGGAATAATCTCTTGCCTAACGGGATGGAGTTGGAGCGCTGTTTCCATAGTTTTGAGGGGTTTGGGGTTGAATGATGTTTGATTGGGGATTGAGGTTGCACCAATTCAGGATGGCTTGGCCTACTTTGGGAGTGATGGTGAACTCGGGACGGCCCATGAACAGGCCTGTTCTGTCTTTGGAAGCCTGCACATGGTGTTTGAGGTCTATATCCAGAACGACGGTAAATTCATAGTCCATGCCATCCCTTTGCATGGCTTTTAAGCCCACTTTTTCCGGGACCATCTTGCCGTTCTTTTCATTGAGGACATAATCCTGCTTGGTGCGCATGGTACAGATGATATGCACGGGAGATTGGAGGATTTTCTGCACAAAGGCATTCTGCCGGGGTGTAACCTTGGCCCAGTTTGCAAAGGAATTGCCTTGCAGTCCTGCATGGAAATCCAGCAGGTAGTCCCAGCATTGGGAGATACTGTCCACGATGATTACCTCCATACCTGCATTTTCACATAAGGTGATGGCCTCGATGTAATTCTCCGGGGAATAATCACCACCGAGGGAGACCACATTGTAGGTCCCGAGGTGAGCATAGAGATCGGCAGAGCCATTTTCAGAATCTATGACGGCAATTTTAGACCAGTCAGAGGTCATGCCATAGGCTAACAGGAGGGCTGAGTAGGTTTTGCCCGAACCTGCACAGCCCTGAAGGGCCAATTTGATTTTGGCCTGCTTTCTTGTAGAAGGACGGATGTTTAACATGATGTATGAAATTAAGGTGTGTATCTATCTGAACATAAAAAAACAGGCAGAAAGCCCCAAAGCCTCCTGCCTGTCCTGAGAATCCCTAATCAGTCTAAAACACAGCCAATGTAGGGGCTCCTCCTTCGCCCCGCTGATGGAGCATCATAAACATCTCCCCTGTCTCGGCATTGCACACCTGAGAGACTACCGGGTCTGTCAGCTGTCCTGTCTCTACTTTCCGACTGCAAGGGCCTGTTTCAAGGCCATAGACAAAGAACACCTTGCCTGTGTGGGGATTCTGTTTTACCTCCAGCTTCTCAACTCCCTGCTGGGCCTTGAACTGGGCTACCTCCCACGTCTCGATAAATTTCAGATTGCTTTCCATACCACAAATTTTAGATTAAAGTGTTGTGGCGGGGGACCATCCCCACGCCGAGTGCAGGGAGAGGTCATGTGGTGATTGGGGCAAACGTGTGCGGACAAAACTGAAAAAAAAATAAAATAGTTAGAACTTAGGGGTCAGGAAATAATGTCTTATTAATAATAATGTTTGCCAACACCAACAGATTCATTTACTTAGGATAAGGGCAGGAGTTGGATAATCCCGCCCTTATGCGCACTTAGTTTTATAATTATATAATGGCTTATCTGAGCAATTCCGATAAAGGATAAATAGCATTTTAGTAGTGTCATACTCAAACGGTTCTTTCCCATGTAACCACTCTTTATAAGTCTGATGCCCTAACCAATCACATGTCAGCATTAATGAATCGGGATAATTGTCAAATTGAGGATTTTGCAGATAATCACCAGCAAGCCCTATATAGCCTTTAACTCGTAAAGATTTTAAGTGTTTGTAGTAAGCTGTTCTTGAAATACCTAATCTCTTAATGGCTTCCGTTGCAGATAGTCCCATATTGAATGAATTATTAAACCCTATGCAATAGAGAGCGAGCAGGAAGCCCTTTTCTTCGGATGAGAGCCTATTATCTTCTAATACCCCTCTGTGGATAATCCTAAATTGTTCAGGAACATACGGCAAAATATATCTTTTGCGCCTGTTGCTGTTTCTTACAAATTCTTCAATGGTACAAAGACCGCTATTTTTCAGTCTTTTGGCAAAATGATCCTTTATGTAACCCAGGGATTTTCCTGTAAATCCGGCTAATTGCTCATAGGTGACATCCGTTGTATTATCATCATGTGCTGTCAGGCAGAGAGCAGTAAAAACATAAAGATCATTGAGAGGCAGCTTCTCAGCTGCTTCAGTGGGGATAACCGTATAATTTTTCATAGGGTGCAAAAATGGTGTTTGTATTTTAGGCTGTTCTATATTACTTACTATCTATTATTAGAGATATAAAGAAGGTAGGTAATATAGATTCGCATAAAATGCGAACACACTTAAAAATGATACTTAAATTGGATTCTTGGAGGGCCTAACCTCCTGAAAGACAAGACAAAGATAAGTAAAATTTTTGTATTTTGCAAATATTTTGGCGGTTATTTTTCTGTAAATCAGAGATTTATAGTAAGAAATATTTCAGTAGATTTTCCTCGGTTTTTGGGATTCTCAGCGGGCCGTGCTTTTTGAATCCCATTGGATTTTTTCCCTTTATAAGGTAAATTTTAGGTCTCTCTACCAAGAATAGAGCTTTCAACAGGCTTACTGATGCACGCTGTTTGATAGTCTTGTGAAGATGGTATTTTACTATTGGAGCAGTCAGCTCTTGTATTTCCGAGGCTTTATATTTTCTGCCGATCTTGAATACCCTGAGTAAATCCCGTTTGAATGGGTGCTTATCATCCAGGGCCCAGAATACAGCGGCATTTTGGAGGTTTTTATAGGCTCTCTTATCGCTATGGCGAATTTCCCATAGATGGTCAATAAGGGTGTTTGCATCTACATATTTTTGAAGAGAATAGAATCTGTTCACAAATGCCGAGCACCCTTTACGGGATTGAAAGGTTTGTTTTTCTCCTGCTGTCAGGTGTCGAGATTTAGTGATCTCTCGTACCTCATCAATTATTTCAGCAAGTCGCCTGTCAACAGTTACTTGTAATTCTTCCTTGTTTACTTGTTCTATCTTTTTCTGTTGCTCGGACAGGGGGAATGTTCCATATCTATTCTCGAATGTTACCTTGTGCCCTTGCGCTTCCAAAGCCAGTTGCAAGTGAGCGATCGAATCATAGATGGTATTACTCAGCTTCTGACGTTCTACAAGGTAGTCAATATTCATATATGCAACCACATCCTTGCTGAAATAGTCTCTGCGAGTTAACTGGATAGGTCTCTCTCCAGAAATAGAAATCGCTCCTTTCTCCCGGATTGCAGTTTTAACTATCTCGAATAAGTCCAGTAAATCTTTATCTTGTTCTGCTAACTCGGAGGCTGATTTTTGTAGGTGAAGAAGAGCGTCAGCCTGTTTGAGCAGGGTGGCTTGGTAATCTCCATCTGCATTCTGTCGCCACTTTTCACGGGTGTTGTAAATGATGGTGTCGCTCAATATCCCATTCGAGAATCTGCATCTTCCATGTATCTGCGTCAATTTATCCGGGGAAAGCATCTAATAGTTCTGTCGGGCGTTGGAAACCGTAATAAGGTGATAGTAGTCCTCAATGTCCACTCCTGCAAAATAGCAGCTTGTGATGAAATTGATTCTTTTAGGCAGCTTGTTCCCTTCGGCCAATTCCGCATAATATGTCCCGGCTTCCTCTACAGATGAATCACTACACAGAATAGCACAATCCTTTAGGTGTTCATCGGGCAGCAGTTTGATGATATTCCTGCAATGCCGGATAGAATTGTAGGCAATCACTATCTTTTCAGTCGGAGGTAAAAATTGTATCTGCTGTGATGTCAGCGCATCCAGATTATCCGTGTAATAGAGTTGTATCTTGCGTTTGGGTGCATCTTTCCATGATAAGTTGAACTTGCATTCCTGTTGCAACTGAGGATTGGAAAACTCCCTCATAGTTGCGGTTACAAGGCATCTGTTCTTGGGTGGAAATTCAAAGTAATGGTCTATAAGAGATTCCAAACTGGGCCTGTAATTACTCTCCGACTGAATCATGTCCACCTCGTCAATCATCAGAAAATAATCCTTATAGTGCTCTTTTCCGATGATCTGCAATAGTTTGTATAGACTGTCAGCCACTACAAGGAATTTCTTGTATACTACTTTATCGTCGGACAGATAACTTTGGATTTCTTTTATGCTCGTCGTATCTCTCTCGTCATTGATTTTTCCTCCGACATAAAGAAGTTTGGTCTTATTCCGCTGCCATTTGTTGTAGGCCAGAATCTTGGTCGGAAATACAATGATGGAATTTCTTTTTGAATCAATTTCCAATGAAGTTGCTCCAATGCCTGCTACCTGCTTATCCACTATACCGTGAGGCATCTTATCCATATAAAAAGATAGCTTCAATTGTACACTATTGCTTCCAACAGGAATGGGGACAGGTGTTCCCTGTTCAAGGGCATTCATTATTTCATCCACATTGCCTGGGAAGCCGATCTCCAGGGAAAGGTCCGATAGCTGATTTATCTCGTGATCCATAAGAGCCTCCTTGTCTTCAGCGGATGATATCCACCCATCCGCTGAATCATGCAGGTCTTTATAAGTATTAGGAACAGACTGCTTGGTCGTTACTGTCGGTGCAGAAAGTTGAGGTGTTGCCACTAAAATCGTCTTCTCCTCCTTTACTGGTGCGGCCTCATCAGGAAACTCCTGTAAAACAGAAAAATTCAAATTGGAAAGGTCTAAATTCCCATTTCCCATAATATCTGCAACCTCTGCTGCGATATCATCCAGATCTTCCAAATCAATCATATCTGCTCACTTAACATTTTAATACAAAACTTATCTATCTGAGCAAATATAGCAAAAGTTAAGGGGAATATTACCGTTCCCCTTAACTTTATACAAGATGTTGCATTGCCTCGTCAATCTGTTTATTTTCAAAACTATCCAGATAAATTTGGGTGACTTTTTCAGAACTGTGTCCCAAAGAGCTGCTGATAATAGAGGTTGCAACCCCAGCTCTTCTGAGGACTGTCGCATAACTGTGCCTTGCTACATAAGTGGTCAGTTTATTTGGGATTTTCAACTCCTCGCCGATTTGTTTCAGGGCCTTGTTGGTTTTAGCAAGGGCTTTGTGAATCCGGTTGAATTTCTGCAACTCTGTTTTGTGACTGCTGTTAAGGATTGGAAATAGATATTCAGACGTTGGATTCTGGTATCGTTGTATTATCTCCAATGCTTTAGGCATCAATTTGTAAGAGAGTAATTTCCCGGTTTTATGCCGCGTGTAATAGAGCCTCCCGCCTGCAATATTTTCCTGTTTCAGCCGTGCCATGTCACCGAAATTGATTCCGGCAGTATAGTAGCTGAAAAGAAAAATATCACGGGCCAATAGGATGTATTCTGTGTTAGTGCATTGTGGGGAGTAGTTTTCTATGAGGATAATGTGTTGTTTGGCAATAGCCCGTTTATGGGTGGAGGTCCACAATTTGCCTACCTTGAATTTGATGAATGGATTGGATTTAGGACAGAATCTACCCTCTTCAACAGCCCTGTTATAAGTGGCTTTTAAGATACTGAATTTAGTAGCTATGCTATTATTTCGATTGCCCCTATTTCTTAGAAATAGTTCAAAATCATTTAGGAATTGCGTATCTATCTCATCCAATCGAATAGGAGTGGATTTATATTGCCGAAGCAGAGATAAGGCCACTTTGTGTTTTGATGCAGAGTTATATTTCCCAAAGGCTTCCAATCGCTCAATAATTTGTTCCAAGCACTCATTCATCGTAGAAGCGATAATTTCTATCTTTTTCTCATCGAGCAGGGTATTCAATATGAATTCTTTATCCAAACTGTCCAAAAGAACATGAACAATCCATTTAGGAACTGAAACTCGTGTCTCCCCATCCTCCATCCATATTTTCCTAACCCGCCCCCATGGCCCTGTATACATTTCATCCTCCATTTGATATAAAAAATTAAATGATCATCAGTAAATATAATAAAAGCCAAGGGGAAAACTTACTATTCCCCTTAACTTTATATAAGATGTTGCATCGCTTCATTCATCCGTTCATTTTCGAAACTGTCCAGATAAATTTGGGTCACTCGCTCAGAACTGTGCCCGAGAGATTCAGAAATAATAGAGGTAGGAACACCAGCCCTTTTCAGCACCGTGGCATAGCTATGCCGAGCTACATAGGTTGTGAGTTTAATCGGTATTTTCAACTCCCTGCCTATCTCGGCCAAAGCCCGGTTTACCTTGGTAATGACCTTGTGATGCCTGTTTAATTTTTGTTGGATCGTTTTATGTTCCTTTGAATAGATAGGGAACAGGTAGATGTTCCCGGAAGCATAACTTTCAATAATCTCCATAGCCCGGCTGTGAATAGGCAGATTCAACAATTTCCCGGTTTTCTGCCGCCTGTAAACCAATCTGCCATCCACAATGTTCTGCCGAGTGAGATTAGCCATGTCTGCGAAATTAATACCGCCCATCAAATAGGAGAAACTGAAAAGGTCAATGGCAAACCGGGTATAAAAATCCCGCCCCTCACATGGGAAATCCATAACGGCTTTCACCTCTGTCTTGGATATGGCACGTTTTGGAGTTTCTGCGTGCAATTTACCCACTTTGTAACTCTTGAATGGGTACTGCTCCATCTTGGCATATCCACGCTCTATGGCCTGATTAAAGACCATTCTCAGGGTTCTGAACCGGACACCTATGGTATTCTCAGCTCTACCCTGCCTGCGGAGCCACAATTCATAGCGTTTCAGCCACAAATGGTCGATGTCAGAAAAATAGACACTCAGGTGCTTATTGAATTTGAGCAACGACCGATAAACTTGCTCCACAGAGGTAGCATAACCTGTCCTGCGTTCATCCTGCAACTCCCGGATGATCTGTCCAAAGAGTTCTCCGACAGTCACGGCCTTCACAGGTTTGGAGATTTGTTCTTTAAGGGTTGTTGCGGTAAATTCCCTATTCTCGGATTTCAATTCCACAACCTTGCCTTTACACTCACATAATTTATTGGCAATCAGTTTCTCCAAATATTCCCTGTCAGGGCAATCCAATGTGGGCTGATTTCTATCAAAATCCCAATACTGAGGTGCAACAGACACTCCAAGGCTGATATACTTGGTCTTGCGGTCTTTTGTAATGCGTATTCTTAAAGGAAATTCATTGTTTTTGAGAGGCTTGTATTTGAAGCATACCACCTCGATAGTTGTGCTCATGGGTAAAACACTGGGTAAAACAAACCCTGCTTTTCGCCCGTTTTACACCAAAAAGAAAGAGAGTCACATTTCTGCAACTCTCTGATTTTTAAGTGGTACCACCAGGAATCGAACCGGGGACACAAGGATTTTCAGTCCTTTGCTCTACCAACTGAGCTATGGCACCATCCCGTCTGAATATAGATGCTATTCAGTGATTTACGCATAGCCCGTTCGCCCCTTGTTTCTGTCTTTTCGTCGCGGTTTAACTGACGGTTTAACTCTTGATTTAATCGAGATTATTAGTAATTGAATGAATTAGTATTATTGTAGTCAAAGGAAAACGCCGCATTTTTTCGGCCCTTTCTCCTTAACCTTTATAGATACGATGCAATTCAACTCCACCGAATTATTTTGCAAATTGCATCAGATAGTTTTCGCAGAATCCAGCTAACGGGAATTTCACCATCTCGTCCCGTCCGTCGG
>UMID01050448.1_pt1 | contig 11396 bp, 7 predicted proteins | sample 1965691 | NCBI WGS metagenome assembly UMID01 (sample SAMEA4836115, study PRJEB28245) | human gut metagenome | biome: gut microbiome; material: fecal sample | place: Denmark | collected 2008 | reverse complement strand
TAGCTCAGTTGGCTAGAGCATACGGTTCATACCCGTAGTGTCGCTGGTTCGAATCCAGTTCCCGCTACTTCAAAGTCCATTTTCATGGACTTTTTTTATTACATTTTTCTCAAGTTTTTTTCTTATGCCGACATTTCACATACCGAAAAAATCCCGTGACCGGATCTGCTCGCCTAAGTCACGGGATTATATTCTGCTGTTTTTATTCGCTTCTATTTATATGGTTTATATGTATTTTCTGCGACAAAGAAGCTTGTTTGATTCCATCTGTTCCTTCTACACAACGCCCTGTGCAAGCATTGCGTCTGCTACTTTCTCAAAGCCTGCGATGTTAGCTCCTACTACATAGTTACCTTCCACATTGTAACGTTTTGCAGCGTCATTCACATTATGGCAAATATTTACCATGATGCCTTTTAATTTTGCATCTACCTCTTCGAAAGACCAGCTTAAACGTTCACTGTTCTGAGACATCTCAAGTGCAGAAGTTGCAACTCCACCTGCATTTGCAGCTTTACCAGGTGCAAACATAACACCGTGCTCCTGAAGATATTCTGTAGCTTCCATTGTCGTAGGCATATTTGCACCTTCCGCAACTGCCATACATCCATTTTCAACCAACATTTTTGCATCTTCCAGAAGAAGCTCGTTCTGGGTTGCACATGGAAGCGCAATGTCAACTTTCACAGACCACACGCCGCGTCCGTCATGATACTCAGCATTTGGACGATAGTTCTTGTATTCTGTCAGTCTTGCACGTTTTACTTCTTTAATCTCTTTTAATGCCGCAAGATCGATTCCCTCTGGATCATATACCCAACCAGTAGAATCGCTGACTGTCACAACTTTCGCGCCAAGCTCCTGCGCTTTCTCTGTAGCATAGATCGCAACATTACCGGAACCGGATACTGCAACAGTCTTTCCTGCCAGCTCCTGTCCATTTAACTTCAACATCTCATTTGTAAAGTATAAAAGTCCGTAACCGGTTGCCTCTTTTCTTGCAAGTGATCCGCCATAGCTTAATCCTTTTCCGGTAAGAACACCTTCATACACGCCGCGGATTCTCTTGTACTGACCAAAGAGATAACCAATCTCTCTTGCTCCTGTTCCGATATCACCTGCCGGAACATCTGTATCTGCGCCAATATATTTGCAAAGCTCTGTCATAAAGCTCTGGCAGAACGCCATAATCTCTCTGTCTGATTTCCCTTTTGGATCGAAGTCAGAACCACCTTTACCGCCGCCGATCGGAAGTCCGGTAAGAGAATTTTTAAAGATCTGCTCAAAGCCAAGGAATTTGATGATTCCAAGGTTTACAGATGGGTGCAGTCTAAGACCTCCCTTGTATGGTCCGATCGCGCTGTTAAACTGTACACGGTAACCAGTATTTACCTGTACCTGTCCCTTGTCGTCCACCCACGGAACACGGAATTTAAACTGACGCTCCGGCTCTACCAATCTTTCAAGAAGCGCTTCTCTTCTATATGTCTCCTCATTAGCCTCTACTACCACTCTCAAAGATTCCAGTACCTCTTTCACTGCCTGATGGAACTCCGGCTCTGCTGGGTTCTTCGCTACAACCCTCTCAAGGATTTCATCAACATATGACATAATCTTTACCTCCTATAATGCTCTTTTAACTTTCGCTGTTTAACATTGTAAAGTATTTTGAGTCAGAACACAAGATTTTTTTACAAAAAAATTGTTGTTTTTGCAATTTGTTTTTATTTTTCCTGCAAGTTAAATGATTTTTGTACAGTTTTTATCGATGTATTTCATTTTATATGCAACAATATATATATGATATTGCAAAACAAGCAGTTTGGGACAGGGGAAAATGCAATTTGGGACGTAGCAAAGTGAAACTTTGCTACGTCCCAAATTAATTATTTAAAATATTTCACGCCTGATTCGAAGATCTTGAGATCCTGCTCGCCGTAGATATTCATTGCTACGGAGCGTGCGCGTCTCTCGGAGTGTGCCATCTTTCCGAATACGCGTCCGTCCGGACTTGTGATTCCTTCGATCGCACAGTAGGAACTGTTGACGTTCCATTCTTCGTCCATTGTGATGTTTCCTTCCGGATCACAGTACTGTGTTGCTACCTGTCCGTTTGCGAAGAGTTTATCTAACCATTCGCTGCTTGCCACGAAGCGTCCTTCTCCGTGGGATGCCGGATTGGTGTATACTCCGCCAAGTTCTGCCTCCTGAAGCCATGGTGACTTATTGGAAACTACTTTTGTGTATACCATCTTGGAGATGTGACGTCCGATGGTATTGTAAGTAAGTGTCGGAGCACCTTCATTCTGTCCGGTGATCTCCCCGTTTGGAACAAGTCCCAGTTTTACAAGAGCCTGGAAACCGTTACATACGCCGAGCACCAGTCCGTCACGTTCATTTAATAACTTCTCAACCGCTTCTTTCATCTTCGCGTTCTGGAATGCTGTTGCGAAGAATTTTGCAGATCCATCCGGCTCGTCACCTGCAGAGAAACCTCCTGGGAACATGATGATCTGAGACTGTGCGATTGCTTTCTCAAATACATCAACAGAATCAAGGATATCTTCTGCACTCATATTCTTAAAGACTTTGACGATCGTCTTAGCGCCCGCGCGTTCGAACGCCTTCTTACTGTCAAATTCACAGTTTGTTCCAGGGAACACCGGAATAAATACGGTTGGCTGTGCAATTTTATGACTGCAAATGTGGATATCAGAAGCATTATAAAGTCCTTTTTCCACTACTTCTTCTTGTCCTTCTGCACCGGAATTAGTCGGGAATACTTTCTCAAGCGGTGCCTTCCATGCAGCTTCCGCATCTGCCTCTGTAATTTCCATATCTCTGTATGTAAATGCTGCATCCTCTGTCACTTCACCGATCACAGTATAAGTGATAGCAAGTTCAGATACTTTATCTGCCGGAACCTCTGCAACAATATCTCCAAATGCCGGTGCAAAGAGATCTCTTGCATCCACATCATGCTCAATCTTCACGCCCATACGGTTACCAAACGCCATCTTGCTGACTGCCGCCGCAATACCGTGTCTGTCCAGCGCGTAAGCAGATACGATTCTTCCCGCCTGAACATCCTCTCTGAATTTTCCATAGAGTTCCATCACCTGATCGTATTTCGGAACATCATACTCATCTGTCGGAATGCGAAGCCATACAAGTTTATTTCCTGCCGCTTTTAATTCCGGTGTAATAATATCTTTCTCCACTGCCACATCCACTGCAAAAGATACAAGTGTCGGCGGAACATCGATATCTTCAAATGTACCGGACATACTGTCTTTTCCTCCGATGGACGGAAGTCCAAAGCCAAGCTGTGCATTGTAAGCGCCAAGAAGCGCTGCAAACGGCTGGCTCCATCTGTGTGGATCTTCTGTCATACGACGGAAATATTCTTGGAATGTGAAACGGATCTTGCTGTAATCTCCGCCTGCTGCCACAATCTTCGCAACAGACTCTGTCACTGCATAGATGGCTCCATGATACGGGCTCCATGTAGACAGATACGGATCAAATCCATAACTCATCATCGTTACAGTATCACAATCTCCTGTTAATACCGGAAGTTTTGCAACCATCGCCTGTGTCTCTGTCAACTGGTACTTTCCTCCATGCGGCATAAATACAGACGCCGCTCCAATGGAACCGTCAAACATTTCCACAAGACCTTTCTGAGAGCATACATTTAGATCTCCCAAAGTCTCCATCCATTTTCCTTTGACATCTTTGACATCTTCTCTTCCGAAAATGCTGTCTTTACGATTTGGAATGTCTACTGCTACTTTTGTCTCCTGATGTGCTCCATTTGTATCTAAGAATGCGCGGGAGAGATTTACGATCTCTTTTCCTCTCCATGATAATACCAGTCTTGGAGATTCTGTTACTTCAGCAACCTCGATTGCTTCTAAGTTCTCTTCTTTCGCATAGCTCATAAATTCGGCTACATCTTTTGGATCTACCACAACTGCCATACGCTCCTGAGACTCAGAGATTGCAATTTCTGTTCCATCAAGACCTGCGTATTTCTTCGGCACTCTGTCAAGGTCAACCTTCAAGCCATCTGCCAGCTCACCGATGGCAACGGATACACCGCCGGCTCCAAAGTCGTTACATTTCTTAATTAATTTACTTACTTCTTCTCTTCTGAACAAACGCTGGATCTTACGCTCTGTCGGAGGATTACCCTTCTGAACTTCTGCTCCGCACACTTCGATAGATTCCTCTGTATGTACTTTGGAAGATCCGGTTGCTCCACCGCATCCGTCACGACCTGTACGTCCGCCAAGTAAAATAATGATATCTCCCGGATCAGAAGTCTCACGGATTACCGCACGTCTCGGCGCTGCTCCTAACACAGCTCCGATCTCCATACGTTTTGCTACATAATTTGGATGGTAGATTTCTTTTACCGCTCCGGTAGCAAGACCAATCTGGTTTCCGTAAGAGCTATATCCATGTGCAGCTTCACGAACCAGTTTTTTCTGCGGAAGCTTTCCTTTCATTGTATCTTTCACAGATACCGTAGGATCTGCCGCTCCGGTTACACGCATTGCCTGATATACATAAGTACGTCCTGACAATGGATCACGGATTGCTCCACCAAGACAAGTTGCCGCACCGCCAAATGGCTCAATCTCTGTCGGGTGATTATGTGTCTCATTTTTAAAGTTCACGAGCCACTCTTCTTCCACTCCGTCTACTTTAATCGGAACTACAATACTACAAGCGTTGATCTCGTCGGACTCTTCCTGATCTTCTAACTTGCCTTCTCTTTTTAATTTACGCATAGCCATCAAAGCAAGATCCATCAGACATACGAATTTATCTTCTCTTCCTTTGAAGATCTCACTGTGGTCTGCAAGATATCTGCGGTAAGTCTCTTCCATCGGCTCTCTGTAATCACCGTCTCCAAAAGAAACTTCTGTAAGCTCTGTAGAGAATGTTGTATGACGACAGTGGTCAGACCAGTAAGTATCCAGCACACGGATCTCTGTCATCGTAGGATCTCTGTCCTCTTCTCCTTTGAAATATTTCTGAATATGGAGGAAGTCTTTAAATGTCATAGCAAGATTCAAAGAACGATATAATTCTTTTAAGTCTGCCTCATCCATATCTTTAAAACCATCAAATACGATGACGTCTTCCGGCTCATCAAAATTAGTTACAAGTGTCTCTGGAATCTCTTCCACGGCTTCTCTGGAATCTACCGGATTAATGCAGTGTGCTTTGATTGCCGCAAACTCTTCTTCTGAGATTCCCCCGTCTTTTCCTGTCACTACATAAGTTGTAGCCGTTTTAATGATCGGCTGTTCATCTTCTTTTAAGAACTGGATACACTGCACTGCAGAATCCGCTCTCTGGTCAAACTGACCCGGAAGAAATTCTACAGAAAATACACGTGCACCTTCTGCCAGTTCAAATTCATTTCTATATAAAATGTCTACCGGAGGCTCCGCAAAAATTCCGTTACATGCTTTTTCAAATACTTCATCAGAAATATTTTCCACATCATAACGAATCAGAACTCTCACATCCTCCACATCCTTGATGCCGAGATAGCTGCGGATCTCATGCTTTAAATCTTTTGCCTGTACAGCAAAATCAGATTTCTTTTCTACATACACTCGTCTTACATTACTCATACGTTTTCCTCCATTTTGTAAATCCATTACACTGTTAGTTTCATTGTAACATATTTTTTATTATTAATGTAATTAATATAAATTAACATTTTTATAATCTATGCTTATTAATGCTGTGTCTTCTCCATAAATATAGAATTACCCATACAAAAACAAGCACGCCGACAAATACTGCTCCAATCCGAAGAACCATGTCCGAGAAAAAGCCTTCCGGAAGCATGCGGATCATATAATCCACCGACGGATCAAAGAGCCACAGATCATTGGTGAAAAAAATCTTGTGGAAAATAGTAAAGCAGGCAGTAAAATCAATGGCAAACGCAACCCCCAGAAACAGGATCAGACCAAGAAATACGCCAAGAGCAATGGAATAAGACTCAAAAAATTCTCTACTCATCCCCTTCTTACCTGCTCTCACACCTGCCAGCATCAAAAAAGCGATTCCCAACATAAGAAATACGTTTCGAAGTTTCAACCCTCCAAGAAAAAGATTCTTCACGTCCGCCATATGAAGCCGATCTTGTTCATTAAAAAAATCCTGTTCACAGCCATCCACATTTGTAACAATCGAAAGATTCTCTTCCTTTCCAATTAGATAGTCCATCATATGATCTGTCACTTCCATAACATCTTCCATGGACATATGAAGCGAAGCTGTCACTTGATATTTTTCATATTCCTTTTCATAAAATTTATACGATGGATCACCGTAAATCACAATTTGAAAACTGGTGATCAACAAGACAATGACCAGAAGAAACATCCCCGGTATTGCCAAAATTTTATTGAATCCCTTCATTCTCCGCCTCTCTTTCCGTTTCTTTGCCACAGATGTGACAGCAAGCCGAATCGTCGGCTTGGATTGCATGTAATGCAATTATTATACCACGTGCGCAGAAAAGGAAGCACCCCAAGGGTATTTACTTTTCAAGCAGTGGCTTGCCAGGTATAATCTGTCACAGATGTGACAGCAAGCCGAATCATCGGCTTGGATTGCATGTAATGCAATCATTATACCACAATCATGGTTGTAATTCACTCTTTTTTGACTTATAATACTATTATGTTTTATAAGGAGGACTTATCATGGATGTGAACTATGAATTATATAAAGTGTTTTATTACGTTGCTTCTACTTTGAGCTTCTCAGAAGCTGCAAGCCAGCTCTTTATTTCTCAGTCTGCGGTCAGCCAGTCGATCAAAACACTGGAAAAAAAATTAAATCAGACTTTATTTATCAGAAGCACAAAGAAAGTACAGCTTACACCGGAAGGAGAAATTCTATTAAGACATATTGAGCCTGCTGTTCACCTGATCAGTCGTGGTGAAACTCAGCTCATGGATACTTCTGCCGGAGGCGGACAGCTCCGCATTGGTGCAAGCGACACTATTTGCCGATATTTTCTTGTACCTTATCTTGAAAAATTCCACAAAGCATTTCCGGGGGCTCATATCAAAGTAACAAATGCCACTTCCATTAAATGCGTGGAACTACTGGAAAGCGGACAAGTCGATCTCATTGTCGTCAATTGTCCAAATGCGTATCTTGGCAATCTATCTTCTGTGAAAATTATCAAGTCCTTTCACGATGTATTTATCGCCAACCAGTCTTTCAAAGAGTTAAAAGGAAAGAAACTATCTTATGGACAACTTCTGGAACACCCAATCTTGATGTTGGACAAAAAAAGTACTACCAGTGAATTTCTGCATTCTCAGTTTCAGCAGCACCAATTAGATTTAGTACCCGAAATTGAACTTAGCAGTAATGATCTTCTCATCGACCTTGCACGTATCGGACTTGGTCTCGCATTTATTCCGGATTACTGCATTGACAACAGCGATGATGATCTATTCACGATTGACTTAAAGGAAAAATTGCCTGCCAGAGAACTGGCGCTTGCTTACAACAAACATCTTCCAATTTCCGGTGCACTGGAAGAATTCCTAAGTTATTTTGAAGAATAATTAAAAGGAGAAACTTAACATGGCTATTATTAAAACCGAACATCTCGTTCATAATTACACAATTACAACCAGTACTATGGATACCAATACGATCCATGTCTTAAAGGATATTGATTTCGAAGTAGAAAAAGGGGAATTCGTGTCGATCATGGGACGTTCAGGATGCGGAAAGAGTACCTTTCTTAAGCTTCTCGGCATGATTGAACGTCCAACTTCAGGAACCATCTACTTCGACGGTATGGACACGGAAGATCTGTGGAAAGACGAATTAGCCGATATCCGAAGACGCCGGATTGGTTTTGTCTTCCAGGATTTCTATCTTCTGGACAGCTTATGTATCAAAGACAACATTCTCCTGCCAATGATCCTCGACAAGGCAGAATCGAAACTATGACTGAAAAGGTGGAGGAACTTGCCGGATTATTCGGAATCAGAGAACTTCTTCCAAAAGCTCCATACGAGCTGTCCGGCGGAGAGAAACAAAGAGCTGCCATCTGCCGCGCACTGATCAATGACCCGGAAATCATTCTTGCAGATGAGCCCACTGGAAATCTTGATTCCAGATCCGGTCAGATCGTCATGGATGCCTTAAAACGGATTAACAGAGAGTTCCACAAAACAATTCTTATGGTTACCCACGATCCTTATTTTGCAAGCCTGAGCCAGAAGGTTGTTCTGCTAAAAGATGGACAGATTCTGGACACGATCCAAAGTACCGACGATGAAAAAAGCTTCTATGAGAAAGTCTTTCAATACACGACAAAAATCTAAGGCAGGAGGCATACACCATGAAACAACAAAAAATATACGCACGGTTTTTTTCCATTTTCTGTGTGATCATTACTTCTGCTCTTGCACTCTTTGCTCCGTGGGCAGATCTTGACGGTACACTGTACACGTTACCGCAGCTTCTCTTTAAAGTCACAAAAGCAGGCGGTCCATCCGGCTTTGTAGCCGATGGTAATACAGCGGCTTTCGCTACATACTGCATCACCTATCTGGCAGCCATACTTTTAATCCTCTACGCCTTATACGGAATATTTCTTATTGCAGGACGCAAAATACATCCTCTTTGCTACGGTGTTTATGCTCTTGAATTTTTTTATTTTACTTCTTATGTTGTCTTTCAGGGACATGTCAGCGGCTATGCCCTTCCCGTTACAGGACTTATCATGGTCGTAGAATTCCTTGTGGCAACCTACTGCGAACAAAGCAGCGAAATCAACCGACGCTATCGCATGCAGAAAAAGAAAGAGCGCGAAGAGAAGGCTGAACGTAAGAGACGTCTTTATTTCCCCGGAAAGTATCCCGCTGACTTTGCTCGTGTGATCTGTACAAATTTTAAATACAACTGGAAAAACTATGTTTTATTTATTGCCTGCGGTACTTTATGCGCGACCTTTCTTACCACCGCCATTGGAATGAACCAGCTTCTTTCCACAGTCCACTCCAAGGAATCTTTGATTCTTGGCACCGGGCTTCAACAGATTCTGCTGCGGTCCCTGGGACTAATCTCCTGCACCACCGTACTTGTCACAGCTTTTGTATTTTCTTACTACATTAAAAGCCGCATGGACGATTACCGGATGTTCACACTCCTCGGTATCCGAAGCCGGACTTTGTCCTACATGATCGCCGCCGAATACATTACAAGCCTTTTGATTTCTTTCATTACCGGAACCATCTTCGGTACGCTGATTATTTCCATGCTTCGAAGCGGACTTGTCCGAGAGCTGGATGGCTATGCGGTGATCGGACATACCGGACCGGGACTTTACGGGCTTTCACTGACTGCTTATGGGATTATTCTTCTCTTTGCCACTGCCATCAACTATGAATCTTATGTGCAGATCCGGGACGCATTTGGCGCGGTCAAAACAAAGGAAAAAGAAGCTTACCCCCAGTCCTTTTTATTTCTTCTTGTTTTTCTCGGCATTGCTTTCGTATTCTCAAGTATTGCCGGATGTGAGGAAGCCTCCATTTTAGATATGGTAACCTTCTTATTCGGTGTCCTGTTCCTCATCAAGGGTATTGGCGCTTACATCCTCCGATGGATACAACGGTCAGATTCCGCTTATTACAAACGTGTATTGTCAAGAATCCCACTGCAATACCGGTTTAAGAGAACAACCCGTTATCTGTTTCTGCTGACCGCCGCCCACATGTTCGCTCTCAGCCTCTATCTCTTCCATATCGGGAGCAACTTAATTGCCCCGCCGGTAAATGAAACATTACCTTATGATTTTGTATTACTTTCTCACGAGGAAGACCAGCCGGCAATTGACGATATCAGCGCTACAGAAGGGACAAAACTGTGGCAGTATCCTATGGTAAGATTCAGCGTCCAGATTGGAACGAGCTGGGACTTTGTAGCCCAACTTGTCAACTACGCGCCACCGGGACAGTACATCGGAATCTCTGAGAGCACTTATCAGGAGCTTTGCAGACTCCGGGGAATCACACCGAAGTCCTCTTTAGACTTACAGGATCACGAGATCCATCTGGTCATCCAGCAGGACAGCTCTTATCCGCGAAGAAATCTGGATGCCACTCCGGGAACCGACTTTGAACACTCTTCCCTCTTGCTGGGACGTCCCGGCGATCCCGGTGAATACGAACCGTGGACAATAAAAAGCTATGAAATTTCCATCCTTACCGGGATGTTGCAGCGAGGAAGCCAGGAAAACCTTCTCGTATGCTCTGATGAGATGTTTGACCAGTGTCTCTCACAAGTTCCGGGAGGACCTACTAATCTCTGCTTGATCAATACCGAAAAAAGTTCTTACAAACAGGTAGATACTCAGCTTCAAAGCATTGCAGAAGCTCATCCGGACGACGCACTCTTTGATCTGGATATCAAAGTATATTACGAAAAGGAAGAACTCCTTAAGGATATCACTTCTGAGCGCTATTCAAAGGATGTGCTTTATACATTTGTATTACTGATGTTTACCGCATTGTCGCTGTTCCTTGTATATGCGAAATGTTCGTATGATGCCGAGGATATGAAACGTCGTTATCGTCTCTTCTCCTACACAGGTATCACACCAAAGGATAAGCTTCGCACGCTCCGAATGGAAATGTGGCCATTTACCACTCTGCCGCTCCTTATAAGCACTGTGGGCGCCATCCTGTTCCATATGCGGTATTTCGAAGTTCGAAAGTACACAAATATACAGATTCTCGAATACTTAAAAACTGCAGGAGTGATTGGACTTCTCTACATCACTGTTCAAATCCTGTTCATGGGATGGCTTGTGCGAATGATGAGGAAGAAAATAGATTAACTTTCCCAAAAACCTCTGCAAAAAGTACAGGGGCGACCAATCGTCGCCCCTGAAACTTTTCCATAAATAAAGATCTTATTCCAGAATTTCTTTTACCTTCTCCACAGAGATTCCACATTCTTGTGCAATATTCTCTACCGGACATCCCTTTGCTGTCAGCTTAAAAACTTTTTTTGCAAGTTTGATTCCTGAATTTTCGCCTTGTATAATACCCTCTCTGCGCCCTTCTCTGCGTCCTTCTTTGCGACCTCGCAGGTCTGCTTCTTTTAATTCTTCTGCAAATAATTCATTCAATGCTTCGCACATATTTTTCTCCTCCTCCATCTGCTTTTGATTCGCTCGTACGATCAGATTCATCACCTCTGAGTAATATGCCTTATGTTTCACCTGTTCGTAACGCCTTACAACTTCCTGTATTTCTTCTCCGGTCTTCAGATTACATCTTAAATTCTGCAACCAATAATTTTCTTCTTTCGATAATTCCTTTACA
>UMID01003696.1_pt1 | contig 11544 bp, 10 predicted proteins | sample 1965691 | NCBI WGS metagenome assembly UMID01 (sample SAMEA4836115, study PRJEB28245) | human gut metagenome | biome: gut microbiome; material: fecal sample | place: Denmark | collected 2008 | reverse complement strand
TTTCAATTAGAATACGGCGCACTTTTCAATTAGTATCTACAGGTATAATATGAAATAATGATTGCTTCTTTGGATAATTCGATAGCTGAAATGAAGAAGAGATTAGGAAATGTATTGCCACATAAACAAGCATAGATGCACGTTGAGGTTTCGACCAACGTTCACGTTGTGATACCCCGTCAGCAATACGGCTGGCGGGCAGATGGCAGGAATAACGACTAAAGCAAATATTCATCTATTATGGAAATCAGCACAGCAATGATGCAACACATCCTTCGCTTGACGGAAGGATATACGGATTTATTGAACGAACTTAAGGAAGTCAAGGCGGAACTTGCAGAACTCAAAGGAGAAAAACCCAAGAAGCCGACAATTCATGAAACCAAATACCCACACATGAGTATAATAACCAGGAAATGATTGTATAAGGCGGGATAACTCCCACCCTTGTTCTGTTTTTGATATTTTTCAATATGTAAAGTTGTATGGGTGATTTAAAATTATTTACCTTTGCCACTGAAATGCCATAACGGTGTTTTAAAACGCAAATGAGAGGTTGCTTTCCAAGTGTGGGGAGCAGCCTTTTTTTATTCCCAAAGACCACATTCAAAGAATATCACGCCAAAAACACGCCAAAAGCTATAAAAGAAAAACGCTAATCACTTAACAATAAAGTAATTAGCATTCCAATTTGTACTCGAAGCGGGACTTGAACCCGCACAGCCATTACTGGCCAAAGGATTTTAAGTCCTTCGTGTCTACCATTCCACCATTCGAGCATCCTCAAAAAAGGAGAGCGGAAAACGAGACTCGAACTCGCGACCCTAACCTTGGCAAGGTTATGCTCTACCAACTGAGCTATTTCCGCAGGTTTCTGGAGAACGGGTGCAAAGATAAACAGTTTCTACGTTACAGCCAAACTTTTTACCGGAAAAAAGTTAAATAAATAGGGATGTACGATATTAACCAGACTGTCATTAATACGTTTATACCCTAAACAGAGAAAGCCAACATCGTACACCACAAGCAGTTAATCAATTATGATTACCGGCCGAGCAACGTTTTTTCGGCCTGTTCCATTACCTCAAAATTAAAGCCGTCCACAACTTTCTGCATCAAACCGGATATTTCATCATTGCAGAGGTTGCCGATACTGCCTTCGTGCGTATGATGCACTGTCTTGTCATGAGAGAAATTGCCAGCCTCAATGTCCAGACCGACCTTCTTATAAGCATCTCGGAACGGCATGCCTTCGCGCACCAGACGGTTTACCTCTTCCACGCTGAAAATAAGCAGGTACTTATCGTCATCCAGAATATGTTCGTTCACTTTGATTTCATTCATAATATAGGTCGTCATCTGCAAACAATCCTTCAACTCCCGGAAAGCAGGCAGGAATACTTCCTTAATAATCTGCAAATCGCGGAAATACCCGGAAGGCAGGTTATTGGCTATCATCATTATCTGCTGGGGCAATGATTGCAGTTTGTTGCATTTGGCACGTGTCAGCTCAAACACATCCGGATTCTTCTTATGCGGCATTATGCTCGAACCGGTAGTACAGTCATCGGGCAGTTTCACAAATCCGAAGTTCTGGCTGTTGAACATACAGGCATCGAACGCAAGCTTGGAAACGGTGCCCGCAATGCTTGCCAGCGCAAAAGCCACGTTACGCTCCATCTTACCACGCCCCATCTGGGCATACACCACATTATAATTCAATGAATCGAAGCCCAACAGCCGGGTAGTCATTGTACGGTTCAAAGGGAAAGACGAGCCATATCCGGCAGCAGAACCCAACGGATTGCGGTTGCACATTTTAAAGGCGGCTTGCAAAAACAGCATATCATCCACCAGACTCTCGGCATAAGCGCCAAACCACAGTCCGAACGACGACGGCATCGCTATCTGCAAGTGGGTATAACCCGGCATCAATACATCTTTATAACGTTCGCTCTGCATGACGAGCACATGGAAAAGCTGTTCTACAGCCTCGGCTATGTCCCTTATCTCCGCACGGGTAAAGAGCTTTAAGTCGAGCAGCACCTGGTCATTACGGGAACGTCCGCTATGAATTTTCTTTCCTACATCACCCAATTTACGGGTCAGCATCAATTCCACCTGAGAGTGAACATCCTCTACCCCCTCTTCTATCACAAACTCCCCGCTCTCAGCAGTTGCGTAGATATTCTTCAACTCCGCAAGCAGCAGGGACAATTCTTCTTTTGTCAGCAAACCGATACTTTCCAGCATCGTGATATGTGCCATGGAACCCAACACATCATGCTTTGCCAGATAAAGATCCATCTCACGGTCACGTCCCACCGTAAAACGCTCTATATCCTTATTTACCTGAACGGACTTTTCCCAAAGTTTCTGAGTCATAAGATTTAGTAATTAATAATTAATCAGCGACAAAGTTTCCGCCATTTTCTCCAATCCTTCCTGCAAAGGTTTCTGCACCATGGTTTTCATAAACGGATTCAACTCCATTCCGATGGTAAGCTTCATTTTACATTCCGTCTCCGTAACGGGCACTATCTGTATCCACAGGTTAAAGGGCAGAGGCGAGGTGGTTGTTGCAAACTTGATGCACTTGCAAGGCTCTTTCTCTACAATCTGTAATACTATTTTCCCAACCGGCGGTACTTCTATCGACAATGTTTCCGCATCGAAACTCAAATTCTTCACTTTGTCCTGCGGCAGGCGGTCTTTCACTTTCTCCAAATTGCTAAGGTCTGAAAGCTTCTCATAAACAGCTTTTTGCGAAGCAGGTATCACCTTTACCGCACTTTCAAATTTAGTCATAATACAATGGTCTTTAAAAGACAAAAAGAACTATCCGGACAGCAACTATCCGAATGGTTCTTTTGTCATAATCTATCATTATGTAAAATAAGTCTTATTTTCCGGCTTCCCAATGCGCGGGGTCTTTACGCCATTCGTTCAGCGTAGGCACATCTTCCTCTTCGATGTAACCGGTGCGAAGGGCAACTTCCATCACTGCTTCGTAATTGGTCAATGTCACCAAAGGAACTTTTGCATCCTTGAATGCTTTTTCTGCAATGGGGAATCCATATGTGTAAGCGGCAACCATACCGATTACTTCGCATCCGTCGCGACGGATGGCGTCAACAGCTTTCAAACTGCTTCCGCCGGTAGAAATCAAATCTTCTACCACCACCACTTTCATACCCGGACGAAGTTCACCTTCTATCAGGTTCTCCAAACCGTGGTCTTTCGGGGTAGAGCGTACATATACAAACGGCAGGTTCAACGCATCCGCCACCAATGCACCCTGGGGAATAGCTCCCGTAGCAACACCGGCAATGGCATCAACCTGACCGAAACGTTCCAGAATCAGACGTGTAATTTCCACTTTCACGAAATTACGGAGAGAAGGATATGAAAGAGTCTTACGGTTATCACAGTAAAACGGGGATTTCCATCCTGACGCCCAAGTAAACGGGTTAGCGGGTTGTAGTTTAATCGCCTTAATCTTCAGCAACTTCTCTGCAAACAATCTTTCTAAAGTTTTCATAGCCAAACTAACTATTATGATAAATATGCCGCAAAAATACAGAAAGCTGACGAGAATAAAAAAGAATACGGATAAATTTTATTCCAATTCGTCATTTTCATCAGAAAGCGTAATACAGTGACGGATATCTTTCATTTCGAACCCCCGGCTCAAAGCAAAACGCACCAGTTTATTGTTCAGTTCGTACTCATTCTCCGCATGCACGCTCTTGCGCTTTACCGCCAGCAAATTATCCAGCACGGCAAGATATTCATCCTCGTCGATTTCATTCAGGTAACGGTAAAATACACTTTGGGGAATTTTCTTCAGTTGAAGCGCCTGCCCTATCTTTATCTTCCCCCATTTGGCGAAGCGGTACTTATCATGAATGAAGGCACGGCAAAAACGTTCCTCATCAATATATTTCTCCTGTTCCAAACGGTTGATTATGCGGTCTATGGCATCATAGGGAATACCCCAACGCTGCAACTTCTCCGTAACTTCCGCACGGCAATGCTCCGCAGTGGAGCAATAAGCAGCCACGCGGCTTAAAGCATCTGTTTCTGTAATTTCTATCATCGTTCTGCGATTACTATTCGGTCATTTCCGGAAATATCTTTCAACACCCGTAGATTGGTGTACCCCTGTGCGCGAAGCATCGTTGCCGTAGCTTCCCCGAACGCACGGTTTATCTCAAAATAAAGTCTGCCGCCGGACGCCAGCATACCCTTGCCCAACTCTGCAATGCACCGGTAAAAAAGCAGCGGATCATTATCCGGAACAAACAATGCCGAAAAAGGTTCCCAGTCCAAGACATTGCGCTCCATTTCCTGCTTTTCCGATTCAGTGACGTATGGCGGATTGCTGACAATCACATCATACCGTTCCCCGCTGCCGGGAACATACGCCAGCACATCCCGCTGTACAAAGCACACGGATGCCTGCAATGCCTCATTATTGCGGCGGGCTATGCGGAGGGCGGTGTCCGAAATGTCCCATGCCGTCACTTTGGCATCCGGCAGCATCTTGGAGAGAGAAATGGCAATGCAGCCGCTCCCCGTCCCAATGTCAAGAATACGGGCTCCGGACGGAACTTCCTTCAGCATCACCTCCACCAGCTCCTCCGTTTCCGGACGGGGAATCAGCACGCCGGGGGCCACATGGTAGGAGCGTTCCAGAAAACGGGCGGTGCCCTGCACATACTGTATCGGCTCGAAATTACGCAAGCGGGCAAGAATGGTGTCTAAATCCTGCATCTCTTTTGGGGATAAAATCATATCTTTGCCCAGGTAATAATCGACCGCAGTCTGCCCCAGCATTTCGCAACAGACAATGCGGGACAGATTGGCAGCTTCTTGCGCAGAGTAACTCTCCTGCAAAGCATGGCGGATATGAGAAACGGAAACAGTCATAACATTCGGCATTTCGGGCTGCAAAAATAGTGGAAGTTTAAGAGTAATACAAAGTATGGAAGAAGAAAAATACATGCGCCGCTGCATTCAGTTAGCCCAAAACGGGTTATGCAATGCAGCCCCCAACCCGATGGTGGGCGCAGTAATCGTATGCGACGGAAAAATTATCGGCGAGGGATACCATGTGCGTTGCGGCGAGGCGCACGCCGAAGTCAATGCAATCCGCTCCGTAAAAGACCCCTCGTTGTTGAAGCGTTCTACAATCTACGTCAGTCTGGAGCCTTGTGCCCACTACGGAAAAACACCGCCCTGCGCCGACCTTATCATAGAGAAAGAGATTCCGCGCATCGTAATCGGCTGCCAGGACCCGTTTGCCAAAGTAGCAGGACGGGGAATCCGGAAGCTGAAAGATGCAGGGCGGGAAGTCATCACCGGGGTGCTGGAAGATGAATGCAGAAGTCTAATCCGGCGTTTTATCACGTTTCATACCCTTCATCGCCCCTACATTACCCTGAAATGGGCGGAGTCTGCCGACAAATACATCGATAAGAACCGTGAGGACGGGCAACCGGTCATTCTATCCACCCCCCTGACATCCATGCTTGTGCATAAGAAACGGGCAGAGCACAGTGCCATCATGGTAGGTACACGTACGGCAGAGCTGGACAACCCCAGCCTGACCGTACGGAACTGGCAAGGCCGGTCGCCAGTACGAATCGTAACAGACAGACAGTTGCGGCTGTCTCCCAAGCTGCATGTATTCGATGGAAATGTCCGCACACTTGTGTTCACCGAGAAACCGTGCCTGCCACAACCCAACGTTGAATACATCCCCATTGACTTCCAACGGGATATACTGCCGCAAATCATGGAACACCTGTACATGCAGGGACTACAATCTCTGTTAGTCGAAGGCGGAAACATCCTGTTACAGTCCTTTATCGATGCGGAATTATGGGATGAAGCCTTTGTCGAAGAAAGTCCTTTAACGCTATTATCCGGTATCAAGGCACCAGAAATTGGCAATAAAGCGCCCTGTACCAACGAAGTTTATTTCGGCAGGAATTTCCGGCATTACAGCGCCACAAGATTAGGCTAACAGCCTTATTCAAGGGCATTTTTATCGAGAAAAACAGCCATATTATCTATAATTTTATATAAAACTTGCCGATAAAGCTGTTTATAGAAAAAAATGTTCCTATTTTTGCAACTTGTAAATAAACACTATCTTTCAAATGAGAATAAAGTTTTTAGCTATAATCGCAAGTTTTCTTTTTGTATCAATCGCAATAAGCTCGTGCCTGGACTCTGACGACACGGTAGAACTAAGCTCCGATGCAACGGTACATGCTTTTGGCATTGACACGGTATACGGCAAACATTATAAATTCACGATAGACCAGTTAAGAAGAAAAATCTACAACCAGGATTCATTGCCTATAGGAGCAGATACGATTATCGACCGCATATTGATTGACACGTTCACCGTAAGCGGCTGGATTACTTCAAGAGATGAAATGAATAGTATCAGCGGTGATACGATATTCAACAGAGCCGACTCGGTAAATCTTACGAAAGCCATAAACACCGAAAACGGGATGAAATTCAAAATACATGCCCCGGACGGCTTTACCGTAAATGAATATTCCCTTGAAATCAGAGTACACAAGCAGGATCCGGACTCCTTAGTGTGGGATGAGATGGGAAGTGCACCGACACTTTCAGGTGAGCAAAAGGCCATCCTATTCAACAACGAGCTGTGGGTATTTACACAATCTGCGGCACAGAAAACACAGACAAGAGCAGGTGCATATTGGCTGGACACAGAAGAAACATACGGCTGGGATGCAGTGTCCGGAGCTAAACTTCCCGACAATGCAAAACTGGAATCCCTCGTCTGCCTGAAATACAAAGACGGAGAAAATGAGAAACAAAGACTTTACATCGTGACAGAAGACGGTACGGCACATTCTTCCGATGACGGAATAAATTGGACACCAGCCAATTGGGAAGGAAACAGCAATATCCGGACACTGATTGCCGGTTTTACCGATGTGCTGACTGTCGTTACCTCAAACGGTGAAGTTTACACAGTTGACAATCAAGGCAACAAGACAGAGGGAAATATGGGTAAGGCAGAGGCTGACTTTCCTACATCACATATCTACTCCACCAACTTTGACAGCAACAATCAGTCACAGGCAATGGTAGTGGGTCGTACCGTTAATGACGTTCAGCAAACCATTCCCTGGGTTTCTTCCAACGGCAAAGACTGGTATTCATTGGCAAACACCAGTTCCTATGATGTGTATTGTCCGAAATTTGCCAATCCTGCCGTAATGTACTATGGTGAGAACTTTTATATCTTCGGCAGCAAAGATGAAAACAAGCTTGATGCCATTTATTCTTCCGTTGACGGTATTTCCTGGCGTGAGCCTCAAAGAAAATTCTTGTTACATAAAGATATGACAGATATAACTGCTCCCTATTCCATTGTTGCAGACAGCCCTTATATATGGGTTATCTTCGGCGGAAACGGAACAGATGCTGCCGTTTGGCGCGGACATCTCAACAAGCTGATGCCAGTCAGGGTGCAATAAATTCATTATTTCTGTTTCCTTTATATATAAAAGTATAAAACGAGAATAGTAACCAAGACAAGAGATGTAAGTATAAAAAGATGCTAAATAAAGAAGAACTTGATTTAAGCCGGATTCCACAACACGTGGCAATTATCATGGACGGCAACGGACGTTGGGCAAAGTTGCGCGGACAAGAGCGCAGCTATGGACACCAGGCCGGCGCCGAGACAGTGCATGTCATTGCAGAAGAAGCGTCTAAATTAGGCATCAAATATCTGACTTTATATACGTTCTCCACCGAAAACTGGAATCGCCCCTCTAATGAAGTCGCTGCATTGATGGCGCTTCTGTTCGACTCTATCGAAGAGGAAACATTCATGAAAAACAACATCAGTTTCCGGGTTATCGGAGATCTGACCAAGTTGCCCGACAATGTGCGGGAACGTTTGGAAACCTGTATAGCACATACCGCAAATAATACTGGGATGTCTCTGGTACTGGCAATCAGCTACTCGTCTCGCTGGGAAATAACGGCAGCCGCCCGCCGCCTTGCAGTCTTAGTGCAAAAAGGCGAACTGACTCCCGAACAGATTGACAGCACCCTGTTGTCCCAATATCTTGCCACCGACTTCATGCCCGATCCGGATTTATTGATACGTACGGGCGGAGAAATCCGCTTGAGCAACTACCTGCTCTGGCAATGTGCCTACTCGGAACTTTATTTCTGCGACACCTACTGGCCTGACTTCCGTGAAGCGGAACTTCACAAAGCCATCCACGACTATCAGAAGCGTGAACGCAGGTTCGGAAAAACCAGCGAACAAATCCGCTGACCGGACAAACACAAATTGTAAATAGTAAATCGTAAATATAGTAAATAAAAAAATGTACTATCGTATTTCCTCCATACTCGTAACGTTTATCTGCCTCTTTAGCTGTGTACTGACCAGCTCGGCACAGGACACCAGCAATACCGATGAAACCGAAAAACCGGTTATTCTTTATTCGGGAACACCCAAGAAATATGAAATAGCGGATATTAAGGTAGTTGGAGCCAAGAATTATGAAGACTATGTAATCATCGGTTTATCCGGATTATCAAAAGGCCAGACAATTACCGTGCCCGGTGATGAAATAACGCAAGCCTGCAAACGCTACTGGCGTCACGGGTTGTTCTCCGATGTGCAAGTTACTGCGGATAAAATCGAGGGCGACCGGATTTGGCTTACAATCCACCTGACGATGCGCCCCCGCGTTTCCGATATTCGCTATCACGGTGTAAAGAAGTCGGAACGTGAAGATTTGGAAGCCCGGGTAGGTCTGATTAAAGGAAACCAGATTACCCCCAACCTGATAGACCGCGCCAAAACGTTGATTAAGCGCTACTTTGACGATAAGGGTTTCAAGAATGCCGACATCATCATCACGCAAAAGGATGATCCCAACAACGAGAACCAAGTCCTGGTAGACATCAATATCGACAAAAAGGAGAAAGTAAAGGTACACCAGATTACAATCACCGGTAATCAGGCCATCACAACCAAGAAGCTGAAACGTGTGATGAAGAAAACAAATGAAAAAGGTAAACTGCTCAACCTTTTCCGTACCAAAAAGTTCGTTGAAGAAAATTTTGAAGCCGACAAGCAACTGATTATAGACAAATACAACGAATTGGGTTATCGTGATGCCATGATTGTAAAAGACAGCATCAAGTCTTATGACGACCGTACGGTGGATATTTTCATGGAAATCGAAGAAGGACAGAAATACTACTTGCGCAATGTAACGTGGGTAGGTAACACCCTCTATCCTTCCGAGCAACTGAATTTCCTGCTCCGTATGAAGAAGGGCGACGTCTACAATCAGAAGCTGCTGGAAGAGCGTACCAGTACAGATGAAGACGCTATCGGCAACCTCTACTACAACAACGGTTACCTCTTCTACTCGCTCGACCCCGTGGAAGTAAATATCGTAGGTGACTCCATCGACTTGGAAATGCGTATCTTCGAAGGCCGTCAGGCTACTATCAATAAAGTCAGCATCAACGGTAACGACCGTTTGTATGAAAACGTAGTCCGCCGTGAGCTCCGTACCCGTCCGGGCGAACTTTTCAGCCGTGAAGACCTGATGCGTTCCATGCGTGAAATCCAGCAAATGGGACACTTTGATCCCGAACAAATCCAACCGGATATCCAGCCCAAACCGGAAGACGGTACGGTGGATATAGGTTATGACCTCGTCTCCAAAGCCAACGACCAGGTAGAGTTCTCTGCCGGTTGGGGACAGACAGGTATTATCGGTAAACTGAGTCTGAAGTTCACCAACTTCTCCGTTGCCAACCTGTTGCATCCGGGTGAGAACTACCGCGGTATCCTGCCGCAGGGTGACGGCCAGACACTGACTATCAGCGGCCAGACCAATGCCAAATACTATCAGTCATACAGCGTATCGTTCTACGATCCGTGGTTCGGCGGCAAACGTCCGAATGCATTCTCCGTATCTGCATTCTACTCCCGCCAGACGGATATCAGCAGCCGTTACTATAACGATGCGTACATGAACAGTTATTACAACAGCTACTATAGCGGCATGTACGGTTATGGTATGTACAACTATGGCAACTATAACAATTATGAAAACTATTACGACCCCGACAAGTCCATCCAGATGTGGGGATTGGCTGTAATGTTCGGTAAGCGTTTGAAATGGCCGGATGACTACTTCCAATTTACGGCAGAATTGTCCTACCAGCGTTATATTCTGAGCGACTGGCAATACTTCCCCGTTACCAACGGTAAGTGTAACAACCTGAGTATAAACCTCACCTTGTCGCGCAGTTCTATCGACAATCCTATCTATCCGCGCCAGGGTTCCGAATTCTCGCTGTCGGCACAACTGACACCGCCCTACTCCCTGTTCGACGGTACAGATTACAGCAAGTACAGTACCAGCAATCAGGATGATATGAACAAGATGCACAAATGGATAGAATACCACAAGTGGAAATTCAAATCCAAAGTATACATCCCGTTGATGGACCCTATCGCCGTAAAACGCACTCCGGTGCTGATGGGACGCGTAGAATTCGGTCTGCTGGGACACTACAACAAATACAAGAAATCTCCGTTTGAAACCTTTGACGTAGGTGGCGACGGTATGACAGGATATTCCAGCTATGCAACCGAAAGTGTCGCCTTGCGTGGATATGAGAACAGCTCTCTTACTCCTTATGGCTACGAAGGTTATGCATACGCACGTCTCGGTTTGGAATTAAGATATCCGCTGATGCTGGAAACAAGTACCAGTATTTATGCGTTAACTTTCGTTGAAGCCGGTAACGCCTGGCACGACGTAAACAAGTTCAACCCGTTTGATTTGAAACGTTCTGCCGGTGTCGGTGTCCGCATCTTCCTGCCTATGATTGGTATGATGGGTATCGACTGGGCCTACGGTTTCGACAAGGTACTCGGTTCCAAGCAATACGGCGGCAGCCAGTTCCACTTCATCCTGGGACAAGAGTTCTAATTTGTTTAACTAAAACCAGAACATTATGAGAAAGAGTTTATTAATCATGTTTCTGCTGTTTGCCGCAGGCATTACAGCCAATGCACAGAAATTCGCCCTGATCGACATGGAATATATCCTAAAGAATATCCCTGCCTATCAAAGTGCGAGCAATGAATTGAACCAAGTGTCCAAACAGTGGCAAAACGAAGTCGAGAAGCTGGGCAAAGAAGCCAAGAGCTTGTACGACAGCTACCAGGCATCCGTCAAAACTCTTTCCGATGCACAAAAGACAAAGAAAGAAGAAGAGATTGTTGCCAAAGAGAAATCCGCAGCCGAACTGCGCCGTAAATACTTCGGTCCGGAAGGCGAACTTTTCAAAAAGCGTGAAGCGCTGATGCAGCCCATCCAAGATGAAATCTATGAAGCTGTAAAGGAAATCTCCACACAGAAAGGTTACGCGGTAGTAGTGGATCGCGCATCCGCATCAAGCATCATCTTTGCCTCTCCGAGTATTGACATAAGT
>UMID01040844.1_pt1 | contig 11556 bp, 26 predicted proteins | sample 1965691 | NCBI WGS metagenome assembly UMID01 (sample SAMEA4836115, study PRJEB28245) | human gut metagenome | biome: gut microbiome; material: fecal sample | place: Denmark | collected 2008 | reverse complement strand
TTATTGCCGCAGCAAAAATTGGTATTTGTTCAGTAGACACTAAATTATGCCTCGTGGAGTCAAAAAAGAAGTCACTTATACCGGAAAGGCTGCAAAGATCAATGAAAAAATCCTGAAGCTCGAAGCCGATTTAAAGGCAGCAAAAGAAGAGTTAAAAGCAGCCTATAAAGAACAGCTCAAGGAGGAAAAACGCGCCGCCAAAGAAGCTGAAAAGGAAAAAAGAGAGAACCTTATTAAAGCCCTCGAAGAAAGCGGAAAATCTACAGAGGAAATCTTGGAATTCCTCAAAGGCTAAAAACTAGTATTTTACGGTCGGCTTTGCCGGCCGTTTTTTTCTTTTGTCAAACAGCTATGCTTTCACCGATTTTCCTCCACACACACATTTTCGGCCTTTCCTACCAGAATGAGCGAATACACACCAACCACAGGCGCAAGCGGAATCTTTGCATGACAGACAGTCGCCATCATGGCAAGCACACTATCATCAACTTCGGCGCTATCATGAATGACAATAGCATCCACTTCGCCCCGGCGCGTTTTCACACGCACGCGCTGCCCCTTTTTCAAATCCACAGGTGTTTCAAAAAGATATCCACTGCAACTAAAGTCACCTTCATGCCGTACAAGTACAACGTTCGTCATTTCTTTATCTCCTAAATTCATAATAGTCTCTAAAATATGTCCATTCCTCGCAAACGAACCACCGATGCCACCAGCGTTTGAGGCGGCCGCATGCGCGCCGCTTGCAGTACCGGCAAATACCGTTCGCCCTATGGTTCGGAATTGCTTTCATGGTCTGCCTCCTCTGCTGGCTGCTGGAGCCATTGCAATATCAAATCCGGACATCCATAAAAATCATCATTAAGTTTCGTCGAAAGAAACTCCGTCAGCTCTTTATCGTCCATCGCCCGGATGCGGTCGGCGTTGGTCGGCGGCTGCGTACTCCGACGCTTCGCTTCATCTATCATGCATTCGAATGCAATTATTTTTGATTCATCGCTTATTTCTGGATGTTTGCTGTGATTAAATTTCTCATCCCAAAAATCCTGAATCGCCGATTGTAGTTCTTCCCGTGTCACGTGTTTCCCTCCAATCCGCGCCACTCCCAGTTGATATACGCAAGCCCGCAATTATAAAAGTGTTTGCAATGCGATATATTATTGTCTTTTGGGAAATTCTTGCATATGTAGCATTTAGTATTTTGTTTCATATCCCGTACAGCCGCATCCCTCTCCGCCTTGTATCGGTCGCGCTCTGCGGCCACCATGGCAAGTTCGCCTATGAGATTCGTGTTGTCGATTCTTTCGTTGGTTAATTCGGCGCGCAATTGTTCAATGCGGTCTGCCGCTTCCGCTGTAATGCCTCCATGATTTTGGTATTGAGCGGAGTATGCGTTTAGTCTCTCCACAAGCTCTTTATCTGTCATGCTCTGCCTCCCTTTCCTCCAGCGCGGCCTCGGCGGCTTCGCGGGTGAGTTTTTCAGCGATTGCATCTGCTGTGTATCTCGTGACGGGATTGTTTTGCACACCGCACATATACATAGCATGGCGCAATGCCTTTTCTCCGTCCGAATCGGTATATTTTACATTCTGCAGCACCACCAGCCGCCCCTCTTTCTCCGCCTGCGCCAGCTCGCGGAGGCGGTTAGTAGAAATTTCCTTGATGATTCCCAACCGCTGAGCGTTTTCAGTTCGCAAGGTCATGCCGCGCCCGTATGAATCTAAAATGCGCTCGATTTCCTCCGGATCCAGCCCGGTTTCCTCGTAGGCAGCGAGGCGGTCAAACGCCTTTGCAATAGGGCAGTCAGTACAACCCTTTTCGCCTTGATTCCGACACACTTCTCTACACTCTAAATTGTCTGCGCCTTTTACCTGCCAGCAATGTTTATTGCCGACACAAAAATCATAAGTCAATCTCTCCATATCAATCCTCCTACCATCTGCGACCATCAACAGGTTCAAATCGATGCTGGTCGAGCCAATAATGCGGGCATTCTCGGAATCCGTACAAATACGCCAGATAATCTTTTCCTACATTCGCATTCCCGCAGCCAATGCCTCCGCCATACAGGCATGTGGAGCAATTCCGCGGCACTTTTTTAAACTCATGTACTTCTATTTCTCGCATTGTGAACCCTCCCGGTGCTTGCCGCACATGGGGCAGAACTTTGGCTCATAAATACCGACAGTGTGCCACTGATTGCCGCTCAATTCCTCAAACATAATAGCCATAGGCTTTCCGTTACCTGACCTGATCATAATGCGTTTTTTCTGTTCAGATTCCCCAACGTAATGATACGAAAGGTCGCATCCTTCAAGGTCTGGTTCAAGCGTAGCGTCAAAACAGAATCGGCATCCCTTGCTTCGTTCCTCACGCTCTTGGAGGGCGGAGATAGCAACATCACATGCTTCCTTTGCTTCGGTCCCCACCATCATCTTCAAGCCCGTGAATATGGCAATCGCTTTTTGGTCAGTCATTGTCATTCCCTCCGTCCATCTTGGCTCCGCACACCGGGCAAAAATTCCAAACGCTCTCGGCGTATTCTTTTTCGGTTAGACAACCGCCACAAATCGAACATCTAACGGCAATTTTACAATCCAAAAATTTGAAACATCCAGAATCATCCCACCGCCCATGCACCACCGGTGCGGCGTCAACTGCGGGCATACCTGCCAAAATACTTTCTAAAATATATACATCTACTATTCCCTCTTGAAATTCCACATTGTGCTCTGCCGCTTCCAGCAGCGCCTTTCGGCTTATCAAATCGTCCATTATGCTTCCTTCTCCTCAAAACATTTTTGCCACTCAGATGAGGTGTTGATCCTCACATATCAATAGATGTAATCTGCTTTCAAATCAGCTCCACAGGCCGCTGTGGATAACCGAGCATGTTACCGTAGATTTAATTACGGCATAAAAATTGTGCAAGCGGTAGGATTTGAACCTACTACATACCTCCTGGTGCGGTGCTCTACCAACTGAGCTACGCTTGCATGAGCCTACTGTTCATGACCAGCAGGTTCAAATGTATGATTGGTCAGCAGAGGACGAAATACAAAGCCGACCTGCCACTATATGGCAAAATATAATTGCATAGATACTTTCGTTCTGCAAGTAGCGCAGTGATTTCACTATGCAAGGTTCGCTCAAGTGCCCTGTGTAAATAGGCATCCGATGTAAACACCAGAAGCTTGAACTTCCAGGCTGCAAGTTTGACCGAGGACATGCCTCTTGGGTACTTCCCCCATTTCAGATGCCACGTTCGCATCTTCTAGGACAATATCGGTGTGTCCGTACAGCAGATGTTCCAAATCCACCGCACCGCAAATGTAACCTTGTGCACCGCCACAAGGGGATGGTGCGCCCTACGAGAGTCGAACTCGTCACTCATGGCTTATGAGGCCAGCGCTCTAACCAATTGAGCTAAGGGCACATGAGGCGTTCAAGCATAAAGCTCGAACGCGTAAGTATTAACCGATAATTAGATTGTGTTGTAGAAAAGGCACTTTCGTGCCTTTCCCCTTGCCTGTCATCTGTACATTTTCTTCCAAACAAGATATTCGTGAGCGACATGCGTTCTTTTGGCTTTTACCATATACTGCGGGAACAAATTCGTAAGGAAGCGTTCTTCCTTATCGGAGCCTTTACTTGACTCAATGTCAAATTTCTGTTCAAACAGCGATGATTTCTGCACAGTGTCAAACGACATATTTTGTATCTTCATTTCCAAACCATCGTGTCCGACCGCCTTATCCAAAAGCAAATAAGACGCATTGCGTATCGAAAGGGTCGTTTGATGCTCCGCTCCAGTATACTTAAGCGCAGGAAACAAATACTCGCGGTTTGCTATCTCAAGGAATTCATTTCTGCCCACATCGAAGCTGTTGATCTCTGAATATTTCTTTACGGCACTCATGATCTCATACCGTATATAGTGAGCTCCAATCTTCTGGTGCTGGAAATCAATTTCTTCCATTCGAATGCCGGCAACTTTCTGATGCGGTATCCCACACCAGAGCAATCCCCAGAACACATAGGAACGCAGCCCTATATGCGTATTCAAATCAAACCTGTTTTTTAGTGCTTCGTTGAATTCGCCAAAAGATGAAAACAGGATTTTTACATATTGCTCAATTGCATATTCGATCGTCTCTTTCGGCGTGGGGAAATCAAATAGAACATCCGTTTGCGAGATGCCGCAGCGTGAACACTTCTTTTCCGTAATTTGCTTGATCTTGCTCAACCGCGTCGCTATGCTGGAGCGTGAGAAAATACGAGCGTTTACCAACTGGATATACTGCTCTTTTGTAAACCGCTCAAGCGGCATCTGGTTTCTTTTCTCCGCCTCACGGATGTCATTTAATATCGTCGCTATCGGCGATTTCGTCGTATCTCCTTCGTACTCGCCAAGGATCTCATCGTAAATATCCATACTGGCCTCCTCATCTCAATATGTACATTGTACGATTTTTGCATTGGCTTTTCAATAGTTTGCTACGGCGAGATACTCACTACTCTCTTCAATACCAGTTCCTATGGCCAGTGCAAGTAATGGTTCCTGCATTACCTTTGCTATCGCAACCTGCTGCAGCAAGCACGGTTCAAGCTCTCCGATATAGGATAACATCTGCTCTTTTGCCACGATCATCGGATTTTCCAAAATGATCGTTGATTCCCGTGACAAACCATTTAAATCATTCGGTTCTACATTTACGTGGGATGGGGACCGCCTGTTTGTACGCTTTGTTGTAAGTGGATATACCTGATACTGCGATGAATACGCTGAGTATTTGTTATTTGATGTAACAAGCACCGGCCGTACTCCACAATATATTGTGGACCCTGTACAGGCATCTTCACTTCCAAGATCACAATACCAAAGCTCTCCCCAGCGAGGAGCGGCGTTTTTGCTTTGCATCAATTGCCTTCTTTCTTTTTAGTATGTAGCCGCTCGCCCCTATGACTATAGTATAATCGCAATCTATTGTTTTGTCAATACTTATTTGGGAGTTTTTTTTGCTATTTTCCTTTGTGGATATATATATCCTCCGAAGTGGTAACAATTCGAATCCAGTCGTCCTCAAGTTCTTCGATGCTCACAATGGATCTCTCATTGATGGAAACTGTACTTCGATTCGCCGTTCTCTTACTCCCGCCGGGCGATAACAACAGAGTTCTATTCGGATTCTGTGTGAGCCGCGCATATTTGCACTTCAGTGTCGCTTCCCAAACATACTTCTTCGGATCACGGCCTGACCAAACAGAAAAATCCGTACCATCAAGCATATCAGCCAAAATATCTGAACTGATACAATTCGCCTTTTCCTGCCTGCACACAGCTGTTTCTTTCATCGACTATCCCCCCATACAAACCATACAAATATGAAACTCAAATGTCGTTGTCTTTACATGAATCCACTGGTCATCGACGGTGATGCATTTGATTTCACTTTCACGGATGGACACGGCGCTTTTGCTGCTCATGTCCACCCAATAGTAAAGCCGCTTAGGTGACAGCAACAGCAGCCTGTCCGGTTTTTGAGTGAGCATCGCGTATTTACATTCCAACTTGACCTCCCAGCCGCAATCTCCATCCGCAATACCTCCAGCTACAATGTTAAACTTCTTTCTATCCAGCATTGATACCAGCGTATCCACGTCTACATGTCTCAAGCAAATTTCACGCCCTTCCAAATTGTCCTTGATATCGGACATATTATATTGTATAATTCCTTTTACAACTATAAGTTGTTATTTAAGCATTTAACAACCAATGGTTGTTTATTTGATGTTTTAATGATACTCCCTCTTCAAATAGTTTGCAATACATGGAGGTGCCATCTAAATGGCATTGACAACATTCGGAGCCAAGCTACGCAAATGGCGCGACGAAAACGAACTGACGCGGCGAGAATTATCTGAAATGATTTATTTTTCTGAAAATGCGATTCGTGGATGGGAGACAGGCGGTACGCCGCCGTCATATGACGCCATGATCGCCGTTGCCGACTGTATGGGGGTTTCGCTCGACTGGCTGACCGGACGGTCTGATGTCTGGAAAACATCTGAACAGCTCCTTCATGAAATTTACAACAAGCCTTTATGATATTTCACTCAACCTTTCAACAGACTCTTCCAGCAAATCAATGGTATCCTGCAGCGTATCCGAAGCAACTTCACTTGTCTCGTGGCGTTCACTGCCAACCAAATTTTCAGGCATACTTTCACGAGCTTCGTCTTCCTCATCACGAATCGTTTCAATTTCTGCTATGATGTTTGAAATCGAATCAGACACCCTCTGAATCTGTGTACGTCTTACTTTATTCAATATTCGAGCCTCCATTCATTGCTCTTTCAATGTATACTGTTTTCATAACCACTAAAAATCTTTACCAGGAAATTTTATAAGCAAATCATATTCGTCTACTGGCAAGCCTTCTTTCGCCATCAACCGGCGGATGCACTTTCGTGCTTCTAAAAATACATTCGTACCATTTTCATGCGCGGTAAGACGGTGGGGCACACCGTCTTCATTAAATACATCGTATTTTGCCATAAGCTCAAATTGCTTCTGGCGTGATCTCTGTGTACAGCCTCTTGTTAAAGCTGCGTATTCTGCGTCCCGTTTGTCACGTACTGCTTTTGCCTTTATGTTGTCGCTGACGGTATATGCCCCAAGCCCTAAAAGCGTCAGCAGACCTAAAGGTCCAAACGGCACTAAGTGGATCCCCCCTGTACCGAAAAACTTTCCGGGTCTGTTCTGACCGTTGATTTAAGGACGCAGTTTATGTATGATACGATGTATAAAGCTGCCGCCTTATTAAGTGGCTTTCCGGTATTGGCATAAAGTTCAAGCTGTTGATTTGCCGCAGCTAATTTCACGTAGTTAACCTCCATAGCACTCCTCCAATTTAATTTGAATTCTGTATGACCTTATTGCGGACATACAGCAGCATTAGGATAAACACAAAAAACTCCGCAACATTCATCGCAACACCTCTTCATATTTTATATTCCAGCCATATCCTCCCGGCACTGATCATAATATTTACATAGTAAACAGCAACTTTTACACTTTTTATTACCGCGCAGCCAATACATTAACCGTTTCAGCATGTTGATCGCCTCCTATCTAAAAGGCTATCACACTATATGTCCAATAAAGTCACCTATTTCTTTGCCACCACCAGAGCGAAATTTGTAATCGGTGAGCTAATCACTCTATCAACCAGTTTACTGCATCTTCAAATGTATCGAACTCCTCAGTAAATGCATACCCGTCTCGATTGTCTACAGCCACGATTTTGTTTCCATCTTCAATATAAAACAGGCCGCGTGGCCCCCACTCTCCTTCATGCCCGTGCGATAACATATTTGCAAATTCCAACACGGACAACTTGGTGACATTGACGCCAGCCTCTTCCGCACAAAATGACAACTCGTCACATTCGTCCATGTCATGAAGCTCCCTCCCATATTTTATGTATCGGTCATAGGCAATTTTCTCCGCCTCATCAGCGCTATCAGCTTCGATCAAAACATGTCCACAAAGATTTCTTGTTACGCCTACATCATACAACATCACTTTTCATCCTCCACTTCGATAATAAGCACCGGCTGCTTTGTTTTGAAAACACGATCGGTTTCTTCCATGTCTGCAAATATATATTTTACACGTCTGTCCATGACTCTTTCATATTTATCAAGTCCTGAATACAATTCAGACAGACAAACTCTGAACGCATAATCATTTTTCTCATAATCATACTGCTGAATGATCGCTTCGCACTGAATCTCATCTACTTCATTGAATAACTGTCGAACTGTCATCTTCATTCCTCCTGCACGTTTTCAAGCGTATAATAATCGTCCCACGAGATGTCTTTAAATTCCATGTCCTCCGCTGCAGCATAAGCTTCCCCCTCATTTTCTGCTTGAATATACGCAACGCCTTCACGCCTTACAAAAACTGCATATGTTCTCATTGCACTTCCTCCCCATATCCCACTGAAAAGATAAATTTCTCATTATTCAGACCTTCAAGCATATATTCCTCGCAGCACACATCACATACTTCACAAGGGCCTCCATCGACCCAATCTTCGTACCTGTCTGTAAGAATCTGCTTGGCTTCTTCAACATCGCCCTCAATGATTTCCACAAACAGCATCCTGTTATAGCACTCAATATAAAACGGTATCCAATTGGGATGAATATACAATTCTACATTCGCCATTTTTTCTCATATCACCTCTTGCATTTTCCGGTCCTCAACCAGACGCCCAAACCTATTTGCTTGGACGACTGGCGAAAGGAGTTTACCATGTGGCCTTGTCTCAAGCCTACACAGTTGTGGCACAGAGTTACCAGTTCTGCGCCTGGTTGAAGACCGAAAATGGTTTTTTGTTTCTTTTTGGCAAGCTTACATCCCAGCGGAGCAGAAAAAATCATCATTCACAAAATCGTATCCGTCATAATGTTCAAAAATCAATTCGTCAGGAATGTTACATGCTTCTGCCAGATCACTATAACTGGGACCACTGCATACCGTTTCAAACATGTACGTTTCTTTCAGCTCATTCAACTGTTCCCTTGACAACTGACGCACCGTCATACAACTTCACCATAGGCTGCGCCCATTTCGGCTTCGAACGCCGCATTGGCTACGACCTTTTTAATTTCCTGCCATGCATCTGCATAGCCGGCGCTGTACCCTTCTTCAAATTCCGCCTTGAGCGCATTGCCGGCATCTTGAAATATTTTCTCAAGTTCATCGGCATTTCTATTATAAGTGCCGTTACGTGTCCTTGCCGCAGTTGCCTTCTTTTTCAGCTCCATCATTAGACAATAATCCATTTAAGTTTTTGACCTCCAGTCATCAACAATATTTTCAATCTTCACAATACCCCTATCCTTCACTCTCAATTTCATTCCATGCGGCTTCCGGTGACTGCCAATCGCAATAATCAAACAGCTCACGGGCTCGATTGCCTGCCAGCTCGATAAAATCTCGTTTTGTGTATACTCCGAGTGGATCTAAAAATCCATTGTCATATGCTGATTCTGGGATATATATGATCTCGTCATCCGGTACCCCGTTCCATGATTCTGTGCGAAGCAGCGGACTCATATTTTTGTATCCGTATCCCTGTCCGATCCAAAATGGCTCCAAAATTGCTGGACACTGTACGCGCTTATACTCCTGCCTTGTCATTCGTATCGTCTCCTTTCCTCTTATTTTCGTGTTTTGCTTGACAAAACATTAACTGATAGCATATAATACGGATGAGAGGTTTGTCGGATATCTCTGGCTAATAAAAAACCGAAGAAATTGTGTGGGGGTTTGTCGGAAGCACCCGGCTAATAAAAAACCGAAGAAATATCTTACAAGGGAGGACTTATGTTCTCCCTTGTTTTTTTGTGATGGTGAGTCCTATGACAATTCAAAATTGCTATTTTATACGAGAACAGTTCTTTTTAGAACATCCAAATTTCCAGAAAATGCTTGATCCAGACAATGTGTCTAAACAGTCAAAACGAATTCATATTTGCATCAAAGTTGATATTGATACAAATACATTCTATATTCCACTACGAAATAATCTTGGTGTGGCAGTTCGTAAATTTGGAAGAATTGGATATTCTGTGCCATCTAGGTCAAGACCTAACGCAGGTCTTGATTTTAGATATGCCATTGTAATAAATGATGTTAAGTATATTGAATCACACACTGTACAAAAAATCCCCCACTCGCAATATGCAATCATTGCAAATCATTATGAAGAAATAAAGAAGTTATTCTCTATATATTTAAATGGATACAAAAAAGCAGCCAGAAAGGGAAGAATACAAAAAGAACCATTATATAGAGAATCCAGTCTAATAAATTTTTGTAATGAACTTGATCTTGTATAAACTTTTACAGACTGTATATTTTGTACTTTAGAACAAATCTACAAATTCTTTTTGGCGTGTTCCACTTTTCACGTTCTATTCTCCCAACTATACTTCTGTCCCTCCAATATCTCCATGCCATAGCAGATACTTGAAATCACACCATCCAGTGCAATCCCCTGTCCTGTACAGCTTCTGCCCCAATACCAATGGTCCCATCCTTCGATCACTACTTCGCCGCGTTCTTTCAGCTTATCGCCAAGCCAGTTTGTTACCGCCCACCATTCATATACTTCTTGAGGGTTTTCATCCAGATATTCGTACTCTTCTTCTGTATACACCTGACCGCAGCCTTGGCACTTATACAATTTTTCAGTGGAACAACACTCCCGTGCTTCTGCCTCAGTATCATAATCCAATCCGCACACAGGACACATATATGCTCCATCTTCATCTTTATCTATTTCAATTTCTTCGTCATCGGGATAAAATTCGTCAAACCCATACTGGCTACCGCATTTATCGCATTCTTTCACAAAATAGTTACTTACATCTTCTTCGGTGAACGGAGCATCGTAACTGCTTAATTCATTCGCCAATCTCAATATGTATTCGACTTCTGAAGTCATACAACACATAACTTCACGGTTTACAAAATCTTGTTTTATTCGCTGATTTACGCAGGAATTAAAATCGTATTCAACACCATTTACCGTATACGGCATACGAACACCTCATTTTCAAATGTTAATCTATGCTATCGACTTCTCCAGTTTCCATCATTTTATGAATCTCAATTAATTGGTTTTTCAAAAAACGGACGCAGCCTGCATACAGCTTGTCCATTTCCTTTTTTGTGAACTTATTCTTTACCGCCTTTGCGTAATCTTCCCATGGCGAAAAATCACGTTCAAACAAACAACAACTTGTTTTCTCCAGACAAAAATCAAATGTTTGTGCCAACACACCATAGCACAACGCAGAATGGTCTGCCCGTACACGCGCGGCCCTCGGCAATGCTTTAACTTTGTCAACGCACTCATATATTGCTTTTCTGCTATAGCATGCTTTTTCAAATTTCATATTGTATCTTTAATCCTCCTCGTTTTCTTCTTCCTGTCCAATGGTTTTGCGGATATATGCTGCAGCCATTTCGTACTCATTCCATATCTTTCCCGGTACGAGATGTCTGTAAAGAGCTTCTGTTTCAAACAACATCTCAGCAATAAGCTGCCACTCCACGATATAGTTTGGGGATTCTCTGTCCAACGTGCCATCCGCTTTACGCTCAATAGTTGCCGGTGAAATCTCCTGAACAAAGTCGTACAGATTTTCGTAGCTATAATAATGAAGGACATCTTCAATTTCATCTTCCGAGTAATCGTTAATGTTGATGAATGCGTGGGCAACTGCAAACATATCAAGAACCCCACACACCTGCCACAGCTCAAAAACATTTCCTTTGAATTCGTCAAGATTACGCACATATTGTGCACAGTCATCATCAGTAAGAATCCATTTTGAAGATCTTATTTGTAAACTCATATTGAATTTCTCCTTGTATTAGATAACTGATAGTTGCTGCCATTTCTACCCTCGTAACCTCCGGGGCGGGTGTGCCCCCATACCCGATTTGCCGGACAGAAAAACAATCTGTAT
>UMID01035655.1_pt1 | contig 11788 bp, 13 predicted proteins | sample 1965691 | NCBI WGS metagenome assembly UMID01 (sample SAMEA4836115, study PRJEB28245) | human gut metagenome | biome: gut microbiome; material: fecal sample | place: Denmark | collected 2008 | reverse complement strand
TCTGGAGTGAATCCAGATTAAACATCTCATTGCTGATGCTTGATATTGAGCATATGGCGCGCGGTAAGGGGCTGCGTTGAGATAAGAGCCAGTCATCACAAACACCAGGATTTAGCCCCGCATTCGCGGGAATTTTTATATCTGAATTTCACAGCGCATCTCACGCGCATATTAACGAGAGCCTTTCAGTAAGCGAGCCTGAGAAATGCCGTTATAGGTGGCGACCTCTCTCGGGCGGCTTTTCTGTGAGACAGGCTCACTTTCTAAAAGGTAAAGACGCTATGAATAATCATTCAGTTATTCCAGCCTTCGACTTCCGAGAAATGGTGCAAGCCAAAAACGGAGAGGTCGTTACCACATCCAGAAAAATTGCCAAGTACTTCGGCAAGCGACACGGTGATGTTCTCAGGAAAATCGAGCAGGTTAAGGCTGATTGCTCACGTGAGTTTAGCCAACGCAATTTTGCGTCGGCTGATTATATCGATGAGCAGGGCAAGGTTCGCCCGATGTACAGCCTGACGAAAGATGGCTGGATCATGGTTGTGATGGGGTTCACCGGGAAAGCTGCTGCGGCAATCAAGGAGAGCTATATCGCAGCATTCAACTGGATGGCAGAGCAACTGAGCCGCCGCATGGCAATTGGCGAAGAAATGCAGCACCGCTACGCCATCAAAGAAACACGCTCAAAGCTGAAAGGTACGATCGGCAGTCGGTTAATGAACGAACGGAAGAAAGAGAAGCGCGTCCTGGCTGTCGAGCATGAATACATCTTGCAGGTGACACAGCCTGAACTGCTGATTAATTGAAGATGTCATTACAAAGCCTATCTACGGGTGGGCTTGATAATGAAACCGGAGTTAATTTCTGGTCACTAATTAACGGCAGTACAGCGAAACAACCCAAGCCAGTAAGTGGGGAAATAACACTGGCAGCCACTGAAAGATGAACCTCCAGCCTTATGGCAAAAAAGATTCTTTGTGGTGGCGGACTGATGGAAAGACATCGGTTATTGCAGAGGCCATTCAATGAGTGGTCTCGACAATGGCTTATACCCTACACGGGATAACTTAACTGATATCCCTTTTGACGGATAAACGGAGCCAACAATGGCAGAGATTATTCCCATGACTGAAGAACAGAAATTCAAGTTAGAAATTTACCGACTGCTATCTAAGAACAATTCAGCGGCAGAGGAAGCTTTTGCATTCATTGGTGCTGACCAACTGAAACTGGAATTGTTCAAGTTGCACTACAACGATGGTGGTGCAAATCCAGACTTCACATCTCGCACTATCGAAGCGGTGCGTAAATCGAAGGAAGCGTTAGACCTGTTCACTACCGGAGCATAAACATGGCACGCCCAACAAAGTATCAAGAGGCGTATGCCGAACAGGCACGCAAACTGTGCTTGCTGGGCTACACCGATGCAGAACTTGCTGATTTCTTTGAAGTCAGTGAGTCAACTATTAACAAGTGGAAGCTTGATTATCCTAAGTTTTCGGAGTCCATAAAAAAGGGTAAGGCCGTCGCTGATGCAGAAGTTAGTGATCGTCTTTATCAACGCGCTATGGGCTTCGTGGCTCCAGACATCGATATTCGTGTTATTGAAAACAGAATTGTCGAAACTCCGCTTAAGAAGTATTACCCGCCTGATACAACTGCCGCCATCTTCTGGCTCAAGAACAGACAGAAAGATAAATGGCGAGAGAAGCAGGACGTCAACCATACATCTGATGACGGCTCCATGACTCCAAAAGCTCCAGTGTATAACATTGTAAAAAGCGAGACGCAATGACAGAGCAATGCAGCATTCCTGAAGCGTTTGAGGAATACCTGCAGCCAGCCAGATTCAAGGTAGCTTATGGCGGGCGAGGTTCCGCCAAGACGCGAACGTTCATAACAATCCTCCTCAATAACGTCATCTATCACGGATGGAAGCTTATCTGTTTTCGTGAGTACATGAAGTCCATCAAGGAATCATGCTATGCGGAAATTGTTGAAGAGATTAACCGCCGAAACCTCCACTCACTGGTGACTATCAATAAGACAGAGATATTTGCCAATAGCGGCGGACGTATCAGTTTCGACTTCCTGCGCCTTAACGTGGAAAATATCAAAGGTTACGCAAACTTCGATGCCGCCCTTGTAGAGGAAGCAGAAAACGTATCAAAGGACTCATGGGAAACGCTTATCCCAACGGTACGTAAAGAGTTCTACAGCGCTGAGTATGGTCGAGTGGTTGAGTCGGAAATATGGGTTGCATACAACCCGAAGAACAGACTCAGCGATACACATCAGCGCTTTGTTACGAATCGCATATACCCCGACTATGACGAAAACGGTAATCGCTACTGCATCGTCAAGCAGATCAACTACACAGCTAATCCATGGTTCCCGGAAACTCTCCGCAGGGATATGGAGATTATGAAGAAGGCTAATCACGAGCTTTATCGGCATGTGTATCTTGGTGAACCGGTGGGGGCATCAGAAATGGCTATTATCAAGTTTGCATGGTTAGAGGCTGCAACAGACGCCCACATTAAGCTCGGATGGAAAGCTAAAGGTGCAGTGATTGCAGCGCATGACCCGTCAGACACCGGCCCAGATGCCAAAGGATATGCAGTGCGACATGGATCAGTTGTTAAGCGCGTATGTGAAGGGCTGCTCATGGATATAAACGAGGGTGCTGATTGGGCATCTTCATTGGCGGTAATCGATGATGTTGATCATTTCCTGTTTGATGGAGATGGACTTGGAGCAGGGCTTCGTCGACAGATAACAGACTATTTCAGTGGAAAGAAAGTCACCGTAACAATGTTTAAAGGTAGTGAATCGCCATTCGACGAAGATGCTCCATATCAGGCTGGGGCATGGACTGATGAAGTTGTGCAGGGTGATAACGTCCGCACTATTGGAGATGTATTCCGAAACAAGCGAGCGCAGTTCTATTACACGCTGGCTGACAGGCTTTATCGAACATACCGGGCGGTTGTCCACGGTGAGTATGCAGACCCCGACGACATGCTGAGTTTCGACAAAGAAGCGATAGGCGAGAAGATGCTGGAGAAGCTGTTTGCAGAACTGACGCAGATTCAGCGCAAATTCAATAACAACGGGAAGCTGGAGCTAATGACTAAGGTCGAAATGAAGCAGAAGCTCGGTATTCCATCTCCTAACCTGGCTGATGCGCTGATGATGTGTATGCATTGCCCGGAGTCGGCTGCGCAACCCGACTATTCCAGTTACTCAATTCCTTGTGGTGTAGGTTGATATGGCAGAAAAAAAGATGACTGACTGGCATCGCAAGGTGCTGTGCAACTTTGATAATGCCTGGTCAGCAACGCAGGATATGCGTGAGCAGATTATTGAGGCTCAACGTTTCGTCCGGGTATCCGGCGCACAGTGGGAAGGCAGCACAAACGCTGGTTACTCATTTGATGAAGGCAGGTTTGAGCATTACCCGCGCTTTGAACTGAATAAGATTGCCCGTGAATGTGATCGCATCATTGGCGAGTATCGACAGAATCGCATCAGCGTTAAATTCAGGCCGAAGGATGACAAGGCATCGGAAGCTTTAGCCGAAAAAATGAACGGAAAATTCCGCGCTGACTATCAGGAAACATCCGGTGGCGAAGCGTGTGATAACGCATTTGATGATGCCGTAACGGGTGGATTCGGTTGTTTCCGCATGTGTGCCGATTACGAAGATGAAATGGATCCGAGTAACGAGCAGCGACGCATCAGTCTTCTTCCTGTTTACGACCCGGCGACATGCGTTTTCTTCGATCAGGACAGCAAGCAATATGACCGCTCTGATGCTATGTGGGCTATGGAAATGTTCTCCATGACGCCTAAAGCGTTCGAGGCTGAATACCCTGATTCCATCGCGGCAAGCCTTTCTCGTGATGACACTGGCACTCAATATGACTGGTCAACGCCAGATGCCATCTATGTTGGTCGCTACTACGAAGTTCGCATAGAGAAGGTGAAGCTCACGGCATGGCGCAACCCTGTTAGCGGAGAAACGGCAATCTATGATGAAGAGCAAATCAAAGATATTGTCGACGAGCTGACCGATGGCGCATTCGAACTGATTGGTGAGCGGACAGTGAAGAAACGCAGAGTTTATTGCGGTCTTCTGTCTGGCGCTGAATGGCTGGAAGAACCGAAGCGTATTCCGGGCGAACACATTCCTCTCATCCCGGTATATGGGCGTCGCTCATTTGTTGATAATCAGGAGCGAATAGAAGGCCATGCAGCAAAAGCGATGGATGCACAGCGTCTTGAGAACCTGATGGTTTCCATGATTGCAGATAACGCTACTCAGGCTGGCGGTGATGGCATTCCTGTAGTTGATGTTGACATGATTCCTGGTCCTCTTGCCACTCATTGGGCGGAGCGCAACAAAAAGCGCCCGGCGTTCCTGCCGATGGTCAGTCTGAAAAACAAAAACGGAGATATTACTGCGCAGGCTCAGGTCAGCAGTTATACACCTCCGACACAAATGCCGCCAGCTCTTGCCGGGCTATTGCAGTACACCGGAACGGCTATTCAGCAAATTACAGGTGCGTCGCAGCTTGAGAACATGCCGAGCAACGTCGCTACCGATACCGTTGATAGCATCTTTAACAGGATGGACACGCAGTCCTATATCTACATGGACAACATGGCTAAATCCATGCGTCGCGCTGGCGTTGTGTGGCTTTCTATGGCGCGTGAGGTCTATGGCAGTGATACGCCGATGCGTATCGTTAATGAGGACGGCAGCGATGACGTGGCGCTGATGACTGGTGAAGTGGTTGACCGTCAGACAGGGCAGGTTATCGCGCTTAATGACCTTTCGCAGGGCAACTATGAAGTGACTGTCGATGTCGGTCAGTCGTTCGCTACTCGCCGTGATGCAACGGTTAAGTCGTTACTTTCCATGCTGGCACTTATCCCACCAGGAACGCCGAAGCACGACCTTGTATCGTCGATGATTCTCGACAATATGGACGGCGAAGGGATGGACGATCTGAAAGAATACAACCGCAATCAGTTGCTTCTGTCTGGCGTTATCAAGCCGAGAACGCCTGAAGAACAGCAGATGGTTGAGCAGGCGAAACAACAACAGGCCAGTCAGCAAGATCCGGCTATGGTTGCAGCGCAAGGTCAGCTTCTTGCAGGTCAGGCTGAATTGCAGAAAGCGCAGAACGAACAGGCAGCCATTCAGGTTAAAGCATTCCAGGCACAGACTGATGCTCAGGTTGCAGCGGCAAACGTTGTGAAAATCCTCGCATCTGCCGATAGCCAGCAGAAATCTGATATCCGCGAGGCTCTGAAACTGCTCGGACAGTTCCAGCAACAGCAAGGAGACAATGCCCGTGCTGATGCAGAGCTTGTCCTGAAAAGTCAGGCACAGGGTCATGCGCAGCGCATGGACATCAGCAGCATCCTGCAAAAATCAACTCAGCAACAACCACAGCAGTAATTAACCCATAACGTGCAATGGCTGTCTTTATGAGGCCTGGCACCCTATTGCCTTCCGATGGGCTGAACATCGAGTAAACAGGGGTAACAAATGGACCAGATGGCAGAAAACACACCAGAAGTTGAAATCGAAACCGACGCGTCAGAGCAGATTCCTGATGATGTCGAACTGGCTGAAGAAGTCGAAACAGAAGATGGCAGTGAGTCCTCTGGCAATGATGCAGAGGAAGCTACTGAAACTGATGACGACGAATCAGAACAGGAATTCTACTTTGGTGACGAAAAGCTGGATTCGCCAACCAGCGAAGATAGCGCAGAGCATGGACTGGTAAAACACCTGCGCAAGACGATTAAAGAGAAAGACCGCGAGCTGAAAGAGCTGATGCGTCAGTCTCAGAAACCCGTCGAGCAGCAGCCGGTAATCACTCAACCACCGCGAATGCCAAAACTGGATGATGAGGACATCGGTTTCGATGAAGAAATCTACCAGCAACGCATGGCTAAGTGGGCAGAGGATAACGGCAAGTACCAGCAACAGGAGATGGCTCGCAAGCAGAAGGAGCAGGAGCTTCAGGCTGCCTATCAAGAGCGATTATCCAAATATCAGCAACGTGTTAAGGCTCTCAAAGTTCCTGGCTATCAGGAAGCAGAGCAGGCCGTACTCGAGGAAATCCCCATCGAGACACAAAACGCGATCCTGTTTGAGTCAGAGAAGCCGGAAATCGTTGTTCTGGCACTCGGTCGCAACGCTGAACTGCGCAAGCAACTGGCAGAAGCTACCAACCCCGTAGCAATTGGTCGTCTGCTGGAACGTATCGAATCGAAGGCCAGAATCATGCCAAAAGCAAAAACCACGGCAGCCACAACCCCGACAGTTAAGGGGAGCAACGGCGCAGTAATCAACAACCTCGACAAATTGAAAGCCAAGGCGCTGGAAACTGGTGACTGGACGCCGTATTTCGCCGCTAAAAAGGCAAAAAAATAACCTATCGGAGCATTAAGCATGGCTAACCAATTAGCAAAAGACCTTGAAATCATGTTCGAAAACTACGTTGAAGGCTTTGAGGCCGCCTGCGTAGTTTCCCGTAACGCTAAAAAATTCCTTCCCGGTGATACAGCAATGCAGAGAGCAGGTGATGTTCTGTATCGTCCGCAGCATTACCACATGAACATTGAGGAAGGCCTCGACCTCAGCAGCAAAACGCCAACAGCACTGGTTCAGCGCCTTGTTCCTTCTGTGTTCAAGGAGCCGAAAAACATTCTGTACACTCTGGATGCGCGTGAAATGCGTGACCCGGAACATAAAACTGAAGCTGGTCGAGCCGCAGGTATGCGCCTTGCTGCACAGATTGACTCTGACCTGATTTCCATGGTCACGCAGCGTGCTACTAACGTGATCACAATGGCTGACTCAACCACTGGTTCACAGGGCCGTGATTTGTGGAACTGTGCGGCAGGTATTGATGCCACCATGACGGCGATTGGTGTACCACAGGGTATCAACCGCCGCTCTTTCTGGAACCCCTTCAACTACAAAGACCTTGCTGGCGAGCTTGGTCACCGTGCCTATGCTCAGGGCGCAACCCTGACAGCATACGAAAAAGCGCAGATCCCTCCGGTTGCGTCCTTCGATAGCTACAAGACGGATATTTCTGGTCGTGTTCCGAAGGGTACAGCAACTTCCCTGACGCTGGCGGCTGAACCTGCGCACAAGGTTGAAGCGAAAGATGCCAACGATATGCCAGTGGATAACCGACAGGGGACTATTACGGTATCTGCATCTGGGTTGCAGGTTGGCGATGCGTTCACCATTGCTGGCGTGAATTCTGTACACCAGATCACCAAAGACACCACCGGGCAGCCGCAGGTATTCCGCGTTCTGGCAGTAAGCGGAACGACAGTAACTATCTCCCCGAAAATTCTGCCGCCTGACAACGCGGATGTCGCCAGCCGACCATATGCAAACGTTGATGCTAACGCGGCAAATGGTGCAGCAATTACCATTCTCAACAAAAATGCCGCACCGGCTAACCTATTCTGGGCTGATGGTTCTGTTGAGCTGATGTACGGCAAACTGGCGTTCCCGACTGGTCAGGGTCCACAGGTAATGACAGCAACCACCGAGCAGGGCGCTACGCTGATCATGTCTTACGCCTTCGACCACATCAAAGGCGTAACCACTGCTCGTTTCACCACTCTGTATGGTTGCTCTGTACTTGTTCCTGAATATACGGGCATCGTTATTGCCGGGCAGTAATTTTGGTGGGGCTTCGGCCCCATTTTTATTGGGAGAAGACAATGGCACGAACAATGCTCTATAAGCCGGGCAACATGATCACCTCTGGTCAGTTTGCTGTCGATTACATCATTGTTGATGACGAAGAAGTTAAATCTCACCTGAAAAAAGGCTGGGTAAAAACTCCTGAAGAAACCGCAACGAAGCAAAAAGTGGCTAAGGCGGAAGAAGATGGCGAAAACGAAGGGTGATCTCGTTCTTAAGGCTTTACGAAAAGCCGGGCTGTATTCCAATGCCACGTTGACAGATGCCGACCCTCAGGCAATTGAAGATGCCATTAATGACCTCGAAGACATGATGGCAGCATGGCAGGCGAAAGGTATCGAGCTTGGGTATCAGTTTGCTGATACAGAAAACGGCATCATGCCGTTGCCTGACGATGATTCAGGTATCCCTGCATGGGCAAATGATGGCGTCGCTTTGAAACTCGCTGTGCAAGTGTGCATGGATAACGTCATTCAGCCGTCAGACGCTCTCCTTACCGCTGCTGACAGTGCATATCAAACAATCTGTATCGCTTTAACCAAAATACCACCACTTGAGCGGCGAGATGACATGCCTTGCGGTAGTGGTAACAAAAGCGCGTTTACGTGGAATCGGTTTTACATCGAGAAAGATGATCCGAGTACGTGAGGTGAATAAATGCCGATTCAGCAACTTCCGCTTATGAAAGGTGTCGGCAAAGACTTTCGAAACGCCGACTATATCGACTATCTGCCAGTGAATATGTTGGCTACACCCAAAGAAATCCTGAACAGCAGCGGATATCTTCGCTCATTCCCGGGCATTGCCAAACGTTCTGATGTGAATGGTGTATCTCGCGGTGTCGAGTACAACATGGCGCAGAGTGCTGTTTATCGCGTGTGTGGCGGCAAGCTGTATAAGGGCGAAAGCGAGGTCGGTGATGTTGCCGGAAGTGGTCGCGTATCAATGGCACACGGTAGGACATCACAGGCAGTAGGGGTTAACGGGAAACTGGTAGAGTATCGCTATGATGGCACGGTTAAAACCGTCTCAAACTGGCCTACAGACAGTGGATTCACTCAGTATGAGTTAGGCTCGGTCCGTGACATTACGCGCTTACGTGGGCGTTATGCGTGGTCAAAAGACGGCACGGATTCATGGTTTATCACTGACCTTGAAGACGAATCGCATCCTGACCGCTACAGTGCACAATATCGTGCCGAGTCTCAGCCTGACGGCATCATCGGCATAGGTACATGGCGAGACTTCATAGTCTGCTTTGGTTCGTCTACGATTGAATATTTCTCCCTGACAGGTGCAACCACCGTTGGTGCCGCTTTGTATGTTGCACAACCATCGCTGATGGTGCAGAAAGGTATTGCCGGGACTTACTGCAAAACGCCATTCGCTGATTCTTATGCGTTCATCAGCAATCCGGCAACGGGTGCGCCGTCTGTATACATCATCGGCTCCGGTCAGGTATCACCAATCGCCAGCGCGAGCATTGAGAAAATTCTCCGCTCCTACACTGCTGATGAACTGGCTGATGGTGTGATGGAATCGCTGCGGTTTGATGCGCATGAGTTGCTGATTATCCATCTTCCGCGCCATGTACTCGTGTACGACGCATCTTCAAGTACCAATGGTCCGCAATGGTGTGCGCTGAAAACTGGACTGTATGACGATGTGTACCGCGCTATCGACTTTATTTACGAAGGCAATCAGATAACGTGCGGCGATAAGCTGGAGTCCGTGACCGGGAAATTGCAATTCGACATCAGCAGCCAGTACGACAAGCAACAGGAACACCTGCTGTTTACTCCGTTGTTCAAAGCGGATAACGCCAGAGTGTTCGACCTTGAGGTTGAATCGTCAACTGGCGTTGCGCAGTACGCCGACCGCCTTTTTCTCTCTGCAACCACTGACGGCATCAATTACGGGCGTGAGCAGATGATTGAGCAGAATGAACCGTTCGTTTACGACAAACGCGTTTTGTGGAAGCGAGTAGGGCGCATCAGGAAAAATGTCGGCTTCAAATTGCGCGTTATCACTAAGTCACCTGTCACTCTCTCAGGCTGCCAGATAAGGATTGAGTAATGGTTGATTCATCACTGAATGATCCTGTCGTGGTTCAGGCTACGCGCCTTGATGCTTCAATTTTGCCACGCAATATATTCAGCCAGTCTTACCTGCTGTATGTCATAAATCAGGGAGTTGATGTCGGCGCAATTGCCGGGAAGGCAAATCAGGCTGGTCAGGGCGCTTACGATGCCCAGGTAAAAAACGATGAACAGGACGTCGAACTGGCTGATCACGACGCAAGAATCACCGCAAACACAAAAGCGATAAATCTACTTGAGGTCAGGTTAACAACTGCCGAAGGGAAGATAGTCGTACTGCGTAGCGATGTTGATTACTTGCTGGATGAGGTTATCGATATTCAGGGGCATCTGGTCACTGTTGACCAAAGACTGGATGACGTAGAAAACGATGTCTCTGGCATTAAGAGTGATTACGTATCGAAAACCGTAACAGAATCGCAGTCTCTTGCGTCACCGCTGGATGTAAAAACATCATATTCAGTTGATGGAATTCAGGTTGTTGGAGCAAGAAATACCGGATGGACTGCAGCCACAGGTACACCTCTTCTTGGCTCATTCAACGCTAACCAGTCATACACAGTCGGCACTACGTACACACAATCCGAAGTCGCAGCCCTCGCTACAGGTTTGCAGCAGGCGCGGCAGCGTATTCTGGCGCTTGAAACGGCACTTAGATTACATGGGCTGATTGACTGATGATTACATTAAAACCAACGCGAAACATCGACCTGATTGAAGCCGTAGGAAATCACCCTGACATTATCGCCGGGAGCAACAACGGTGATGGATACGACTACAAACCTGAATGCCGTTACTTTGAGGTTAACGTGCACGGGCAGTTCGGCGGAATTGTTTACTATCAGGAGATTCAGCCGCTGACATTCGATTGCCACGCCATGTACCTGCCAGAGATTCGTGGATTCAGCAAGGAAATCGGGATGGCGTTCTGGCGATACATTCTGACTAACACCACCGTTCAGTGCGTCACATCGTTCGCTGCGCGCAAATTCCGCCACGGTCAGATGTACTGCGCAATGATTGGCCTTAAGCGTGTAGGAACCATCAAGAAATACTTCAAAGGCGTGGATGACGTGACGTTTTACAGCGCCACACGCGAAGAACTAATCGACTTCCTGAAGCACGGGAGATAGCCATGTTATATGCATTTAAGCTGGGCAGAAAACTGCGCGGCGAGGAACCTTATTGCCCTGAAAAAGGCGGGAAAGGTGGCAGTTCTGATAAAAGCGCAAAGTATGCAGCAGAAGCTCAGAAGTATGCCGCAGACCTGCAAAATCAGCAGTTCAACACCATCATGAACAACCTGAAACCGTTTACTCCTCTGGCTGAGAAGTATGTCGGCAGCCTCGAGAACTTATCGTCTCTGGAGGGGCAAGGTCAGGCACTTAACCAGTATTACAACTCTCAGCAGTACAAAGATCTTGCTGGTCAGGCTCGCTATCAGAGTCTGGCGGCAGCGGAAGCAACAGGTGGATTGGGTTCCACTGCAACCGGTAATCAGTTAGCAACAATCGCACCAACGCTTGGTCAGCAGTGGCTGTCTGGTCAGATGAACAACTACCAGAATCTGGCAAATATTGGTCTTGGCGCGCTTCAGGGGCAGGCAAATGCCGGGCAAACATATGCCAACAACATGAGCCAGATTTCACAGCAAAGCGCGGCACTGGCGGCGGCAAACGCTAATAGACCTTCCGGCCTTCAATCTGCAATAGGCGGGGCTGCCTCTGGAGCAATTGCTGGAGCACAACTTGGCAGCATTGTTCCTGGTATTGGTACTGGTATTGGTGCCGCTGTTGGTGGCGGTCTTGGTCTGCTTGGCTCGTTGTTTTAAGGGGTAATCATGGCTACGTGGCAACAGGGTATTAATTCTGGTGGTTTTCTGGCTGGCATTGGTGCGCAAAACGAGAATGCGCCAAAGGCAAGCGACATTAACGCAACG
>UMID01008759.1_pt1 | contig 12047 bp, 9 predicted proteins | sample 1965691 | NCBI WGS metagenome assembly UMID01 (sample SAMEA4836115, study PRJEB28245) | human gut metagenome | biome: gut microbiome; material: fecal sample | place: Denmark | collected 2008 | reverse complement strand
TTCTTCTCTTGTTCTTTCTGACTCATACATGCAACACTATCAATCAGAGTTTACATCCAGTCGTAGTATCAACAATATTCATCAATTGTTCTCCTTCCAGATACCTTTGCAGGTTTCCAGCTATAATATCTACGATTCGATATAAAGTTGCAGGATGATGAAAATCTCCGGCTACGTGTGGAGTTATGATCACATTTTCTACGTTCCATAATTTATGTTGCGTCTGCAGCGGTTCTGGGTCTGTAACATCCAGTCCTGCTCCATAAATCTGTCCTTGGATCAATGCTTCGCAAAGATCCTCTGTATTAACTGCACTGCCTCTTCCAGCATTTAGCAAGATTGAGGTGTTCTTCATTTTTTCAAAACGATCTTTATTGAAGATATTTCGTGTTGCTTTAGAATCTGGAAGTACAGATAATACAACATCTGCTTTGGGCAGCAATTTATCCAGATCATCCATGGTATGGAGTTCATCGATATCTTGCGGTACCTGCCCTGGTCTTCGTTTGATTCCGATGATATGGTAGTCAAAATTTTTCATTAATCTTGCAAAGTATAATCCGATGTCACCGAGTCCCACGATCAGAAGTGTTCCTCCGCATAAGGACATGACACCTCCTTCATCTTGCCATTCACATTGATTTTGGTTATCTCTGTATAGATGTAATTTCTTTTGCAGGGAAAATAAGACTGCCAGCATATGTTCTGCAACGCTTGGTCCATAGGCTCCTGTAGCATTCGTCAATATTACATCTTCAGGAAGCACGCCTTTCTTCACATAAGGATCAGCCCCTGCTGAATTAAGCTGCAGCCATTCTAAGTTTTTTGCTTCCTGTAAGTAAAATGGATCTACATTTCCAATGATCACATTTGCTTCCTGTACCATTTCCTGAGTTACATTATCGTATGAACTGTATATAAATTTATTGCCTTGAGAATGTTGTTCTAATGTTTTTTTATGTTCGTCTTTTACTGGCATAACAACCAGAATGTTTTTATCTTTTTTCATTGAATTACTTAATATCCTCCTGTTTATTTTATACTATTGTAACGCAAGAGTTATAGAAAGAAAACCCATAGAAATTAAATTTCAGGAGTTTTCAAAGAACAATTCATATAGACAAATTTTGTATACGTGCCGTATAATAAGAATTATACAAAAATAATAGGAAAAGGAAATATCAATATGAACGATTTTAAATATGTATTTGGTCCGATCCCATCCAGAAGACTAGGAAGATCCTTAGGTATCAGTCCACTGCCTAAGAAGACATGTAACTATTCCTGCATCTACTGTCAATTAGGAAGAACCGATAAAATGACAAATAAACGTCAGGAATTTTATAAAACAGAAGATATCATAGCGGAATTTAAACAGTATCTCAAAGACTCTGATAAATTTGATATCGTAACGGTCGTTGGAGAAGGAGAACCTACTTTAGCAGCAAATCTTGGTGAATTAGTAGTTGCTCTGAAAGCATTAACAGACAAGCCAGTCGCAGTGATCACAAATGGTGCGTTGCTTTCTGATCCACAAGTCAGAGAAGAATTATGCCATGCTGATATGGTATTGCCATCTCTGGATGCTTATAACCAGGAAATTTCCAAGAAGATCGACAGACCTTATGGAACGATCAAATTTAAAGAAGAATTTGAAGGTCTCAAAAAGTTCACTCACATGTATGAAGGAGAACTTTGGTTGGAGATCATGCTAGTTGATGGGATCAACGATGATGAGCAGTCTATTCTTAAGTTTCAAGAATTATTAAAAGAATTAAAATATGACAGACTATACTTAAATACACCAGTTCGTCCGCCAGCAGAAGCAGATGTGAATGTCGTATCTGAAGAACGCATGCGATATGCGGTTGAGATACTTGGTGGTATTTCGATTGAGATGATGAGTTCTGGTGCATTTTTCAGTGAGATTGAAGATGACTATGAAGCGGTTAAATCCATTATCGGAAGACATCCTATGAATCAGTTTGAAGTACGAGGATTCTTAGAAAGCAGAGATGTGAAAGATCCAGAAGCGATGATGGAACAGATGAAAAAAGATGAAGCGATCCATGTGATCGATTACAAAGGAATCCTGACGTTCCGTTTAAAATAGTACAATGATCGGATTATAAAAAGGAGAAACAAAATGAAGCATAGTGTAAAAAGAGTGGCAGCAATTCATGATCTGTCTGGTTTTGGAAGAGCTTCGTTGACAGCGATCATTCCCATCCTTTCATCCATGGGAGTGCAGGTCTGTCCATTGCCGACAGCGATCCTTTCCAATCATACTGGGGGATTTGATACCTTTAGTTTTGTAGACTTTACAGATCATATGCAGGACTATATCGATCATTGGAAAGAGCTAAATATCGATTTTGACTGTATTTATTCTGGATTCTTAGGATCTGAACGTCAGATTGAGATCGTTTCCGGATTTATTGATGATTTTGGAACAGAGGATAATATGGTTGTGATCGATCCAGTCCTTGGAGATAATGGAAACTTGTATTCAACGATGGATCAAGGATTAGTTGAAGGAATGAAACGTCTGGTAACAAAAGCTGACATTATTACACCCAATTTTACAGAAGTAAGTCTTTTATTAGGGGAAGAATACAAACAGACAACAACCGATGAAGAGATCAAAGAATGGGTAAAACGTTTGTCTGATATGGGACCAGATATCATTGTTGTGACAAGTGTTCCAGATAAAGAGAAAGATAAAGATTCTAATGTGATCGCTTACGATAGAACTTGTAATACATATTGGAAGATAAAATGCCGTTATATCCCAACATTTTATCCGGGAACAGGAGATGCTTATACTTCTGTTATGATAGGAAGCCTGTTAGACGGAGACAGTCTGCCAATCGCACTGGATAAGGGTGTGCAGTTTATCACACAGGCGATCAAGGCAAGTTATGGATTTGATTATCCAAACAGAGAAGGAGTATTGCTTGAGAGAGTATTGGAAGTATTGAAAATGCCGGTAGTTTTAGGTGGATATGAAATGATTTGATATCGAAAGCTAAAAAAGGAGGTGTCTGACATGTTTTATTTACTAGACCCAGAAAAATGGGAACGACAGAAACATTTTGAATATTATATGCAGATGATACCATGCGGTTATACTGTTACAGTACGTCTAGATGTGGAAAATCTGTATCAGCAGGTCAAAAAATGTGGATTAAAGTTTTATCCGGCATTTATTTACTGCACAGGAAAAGTTGTCAATGAGAAAAGAGAATTTAAAATGGGAGTCGATCAGGAAGGAAGACCTGGTTACTTTGATGTGATGCATCCAAACTTTACGATCTTTCACAAAGATGATCATACATTTTCAGACATCTGGTCTTATTATGATGATGATTTTCAGACATGCTATCAAAACATTATAAATGATATGGAAACATACAAAGATGTCAAAGGACCCAAAGGAAAAGAAGGGCAGCCGCCAAACTTCTTTTGTATCTCCTGTGTGCCATGGATGGATTTCACAGGCTACAGCACATGGGTGCCAACCGGAAGACCAAATCTATTTCCGATCATTACATTTGGAAAATATGTGGAAGAAGAGGGCAGAAGAAGGCTGTCTGCTGCTTTGACGATATCTCATGCATCCGCAGATGGATATCATGCTAGTATGTTCTTTGAAAGACTGCAGGAAGTATTAGATGAATTTGTAATTGATCAGTAATTGATGCATTGATCAAAGTTTATAATTCATTTTTAAGTGAAAAAATCGATGATTATAATAGCAGCATGTATTATGAAAATACATTTTATTTATTTCCCTTGCAAAAATCCAGCCGAAGTAGAAGCGGACAACTTCTCCAACATTGATGAAATTTCCTCCTCAGACTCCTTAAAACCACCCGTGATCCACTGTCGGATCACAGCCATGCATCCGCTCACAATATAAATATGCAAAGAAGACAAAGCCTCCGCATCGTAATCAGGCCGGCGGCTCTGCCACATTGGCATGGTCCAGTGTTGGGTGGCAAGCAGAAGTTTATTCTGAAATCCTGGATCACCATGGTCTGAGAACAACAATCTTACCAACTGCTTATGCTCACTGATATAAAAGATAATAGAATTCATCAACTGTGAAATTGAATTTTCCTTCTCAAACTGGATCATATCTTCTTCTAGAGTATTTAAAATCTCATCTTCAATCGACTCCAGAAGATCCATCGGACTGGAATAATACGTATAAAATGTACTGCGGTTAATATCCGATTTCTCACATAGGCGGGAAACGGATATTTTTTGTATTGGCTGTTCTTTTAATAAATAAAGCAGGCTCTCTCTGAGCGCACGTTTTGTTTTCAAAATACGACGATCAGTTTTCTTCTCTACCATATCAAAAACTCCTTTAAAATCATATAAAAAAGATAATCTACAAAACAATGAAAAATGTTCGATAACCACCAAAAACACTATTTTGGTGGTTGTTGTATACACATACATTTATTATAATATACATATGAATGAAAAACAACAGTTGTATGATAAAAGGAGGCACAAACATGAACCGGCAAGATTTTTATGATGGAAAATTATTTGATGCATATCGTTATATGGGTGCACATAAAGACGGTGATAAGATTCGTTTTGTAACCTATGCACCAAGAGCCTCCAGGATATCGATCATTGGGGAGTTTAATAACTGGAATGAAGAATTTATGGAACAAGACGCACAAAGTGGTTTCTTTTTATTCTACTCCGACAAAGCTAAAGAAGGTCAGATGTACAAATACTGCATCTACGGACCAGATGGAAACCGGCAGGAACATTGTGATCCCTATGGATTTGAGATGGAACTAAGACCGGGGGCATGTTCTATTATCAGAGATATCACAACATACAGATTCAATGACAGATCATGGATGCAGATGAGAAGTGTCGGAATGGAAGATGCCATCAATATCTATGAGATGCATATGGGTTCATGGAGAATGAATAAGAAAGATGAGAATGGCTGGTATCAGTATGATGAGATTGCCAAGATGCTCGTTCCATATCTAAAACAAAATAATTATACCCATGTAGAATTAATGCCACTGTCAGAACATCCATTTGATGGATCATGGGGATACCAAAACACTGGATTTTTTGCACCAACGAAACGTTATGGAACTCCAGATAAATTAATGAAATTTGTTGATATGATGCATCAGGCAGGGATTGGAGTCATTATGGATTTTGTGCCAGTTCATTTTGCAGTAGATGGATATGGACTGAAATTATATGATGGAACTCCATTATATGAATACGATAATAAAGATACTGGAGAGAGTGAATGGGGAAGTTGCAACTTTATTCATTCCAGAAGAGAAGTTCAGTGCTTCTTGCAATCAGCGGCCAACTATTGGCTGGAAGAGTATCATTTTGATGGAATCCGTATGGATGCAGTGAGCCGCCTGATCTACTGGCAGGGAGATGAAAGCAGAGGAGTCAACGATACAGCGATCGACTTCTTAAAAGCATTCAATTTAGGTTTGAAACAACGTCATCCAACCGCCATGCTGATCGCAGAAGATTCCACCGCTTATCCAGGTGTGACAGAACCTGTATGGAAAGGCGGGTTAGGATTTGATTACAAATGGGATTTAGGATGGATGCACGATACTCTGGAATATTTTCAGACTGGACCAGAATATCGAAGTCGTGATTATCACAAACTAACATTCTCTATGGTGTATTTCTGGAATGAACGTTATATGCTAGAATATTGTCATGATGAAGTTGTACATGGCAAGGCAACGATCTTACAGAAGATGTATGGGGATTATGAAGATAAATTTCCACAGGCAAGGGCTATGTATATGTATATGATGATCCATCCAGGAAAGAAATTAAACTTTATGGGGAATGAATTTGGACAGATCAGGGAATGGAGCGAGGCACAGGAACAAGATTGGATGATCTTAAAATATCCGATTCATGATGCCTTCCATAAATATATGGTCAAATTAAATGACATTTACAAGAAAGAAAAAGCTTTCCATTATGATTATCATAGAGAAAACTTTGAATGGCTGGACTGCCATCAGGAAGAACGATGTATTTATGCGATCGGAAGAAAAACGGCAGATCACATGATCGTTGGAATCTTTAATTTCTCTGACAAAGAGCAGAAAGATTATAAATTAACGATCAAAGGACACCATACGAGAAGAACATTGTTACATACTGAATGGGAACAGTATGGTGGAACGATGAAGAAACGTAAAGAAAATATTCATCTAAAGAAAAAAGGAAAAGACAGTGAGCTTACGATCACACTTCCAAGATATAGTGGAGTTTTATTAAAACTAACGAAGAAAGAATAAGGTAGAAACTTTGAGTAAAAGGAGATAATATCATGAAAATATACGATTTAGTAATTATAGGTTCCGGACCAGCTGGAATGTCTGCAGCAATCTATGCACAGAGAGCAATGCTTGATTTTGTTATGATCGAGAAAGAATATATGCCAGGAGGACAGGTTGTACAGACTTATGAAGTTGATAATTATCCTGGAATTCCAAAGACAAATGGAATGGATCTTGGATTAAAATTTTCAGAGCATGCGAAAGAACTTGGTGCTAAAAGTATTACAGCAGAAGTTAAAGAAATCTATGCAGACGAAGAAATCAAAGAGATCATGCTTAAGAATGGAGATACATTAAAAACAAGGACGATCATTCTTGCAACAGGAGCAGTTCATCAGACTTTGGGAATAGAAGGAGAAGAAAAATTAAAGGGAATGGGAGTATCTTATTGTGCAACATGTGATGGAGCATTTTTTAGAAATAAGGTAACAGCAGTTGTTGGTGGTGGAAATGTTGCATTGGAAGATGCAATATTCTTAAGCCGTATGTGTAAAAAAGTTTATCTGATCCATCGAAGAGATGAATTTCGTGGTGCAAAGATTCTTCAGGATGAAGTAAAGAAGAACGACAAGATTGAAATCTTATGGAACACGATCGTGACAAAAATCGATGGAGATGAGGTTGTGGAGGGACTTCATATACAAGATGTAGATAACCATGTGGATAAGTTACTAGATGTTGATGGAATTTTTATCGCTGTGGGGACAAAACCAGCTTCCGAGCTTTTATCTGGAAAGTTATCAACAGACGAAAAAGGATATATTATCGCGGGAGAAGACGGTGTTACAAATATTCCGGGAATCTTTGCTGCAGGGGATGGAAGAAGCAAAAATCTTCGTCAGGTGGAGACGGCGGTGTCAGATGGTGCCAACTGTGTGTATTCAGTCGAGCGATATCTCCAAAATGCCTAATTTTCAGACAATTTAAGCTATTTTTATATAGTGACTCATAAATTAAAAATCAACCGCTTTTTGTCGATTTGTGCTAGTTGTATAACAAAAAGCAGGTTGATTTTTTTATGGAAAAATTACACACATATTGCTAACAAAATACCCACAAAGTTATCAACATACAGAAATGGCATATTTTAGCCAAAAATGAGTTACCCACAGAGTTATCCACATTATCCACATCCACAATTCGACAAATAATAACTGTGGATAACTTCAAAAAGAAACATATGTTTTGTTTACTATTTATAAAAAGATTTTGTTTTCTTAATCAGAATTATATGTTATAATGAATTCATACAAAAAAGGTAAAGGAGATGGGAGCCATGAAATTCATTATTAGTGGAAAGAACATTGAAGTTACAGAAGGTATCAAAGCAGCAATTGAAGAGAAACTCGGACGTCTCGACAAATATTTAGTAGACGATACGATCGTGAATGTAACTTTAAGTGTTCAGAAGGGAAGACAGAAGATAGAAGTTACCATTCCTATGAAAGGGCACATTATCCGTGCTGAAGAAGGCAGTGAAGACATGTATGTATCTATTGACCTGGTAGTAGATGTGATCGAACGCCAGATCCGCAGATATAAAACAAGACTTATGAATCAGAAATATGATGGAACAAGCTTCAAACAGGAATTTATGGAGCAGGAAGACGATGTGGAAGATGATGAGATCAGAATCATCCGAAGCAAGAAGTTTGCTATCAAACCAATGGATGTAGAAGAAGCTTGTGTACAGATGGAATTATTAGGACATGATTTCTTTGTATTCCGCAATGCTGATACATTTGAAGTCAATGTTGTATACAAGAGAAAAGGAAATACATACGGACTGATCGAACCTGAATTTTAGAAGATCGGAAGATGGAGGAGATCCTTATGACAAGGATCTCCTTTTTTCATACTTTTTTTTATAAAAAATTCAAAATTTATTGAGAATTTTTACAATTAGTTAACTTGCACCTTATAATGTTAAGTGTTACAATAGCAAAGACTATATAATAGATATAAGACTATCTTGATATCAGATGTCAGAGACAGAACGATCACAAGATGGAACAATCATAAAAAGAAACTTAGGAGATTATTTATGGGTTTATTTGATAAAGTATTTGGTTCTCACAGTGATAAGGAACTAAAACGAATCAGCAAGACAGTTGACAAGATCGAAGCACTCGATGAGTCCATGCAGAAATTGTCAGATGAGGAACTAAGACATAAGACCGTTGAATTTAAAGAAAGACTTGCAAATGGAGAGACATTAGATGATCTGTTACCAGAAGCATATGCAACAGTAAGAGAAGCCAGCAGCCGTGCGATCGGTTTAAAACATTACCGTGTACAGCTGATCGGTGGTATCATCCTGCATCAGGGACGTATCGCAGAGATGAGAACTGGTGAAGGTAAAACTTTAGTATCCACGTTACCTGCATATTTAAATGCACTGGAAGAAAAGGGCGTTCATATCGTAACAGTCAATGATTATCTGGCAACTCGAGATGCCGAGTGGATGGGAAAAGTTCATAATTTTCTTGGATTAACTGTTGGCGTTGTTACAAATGATATGGAGAATGATGAACGTCGTGAAGCATATAACTGTGATATTACTTATATTACAAACAATGAATTAGGATTTGACTACTTAAGAGATAACATGGTCATTGAGAAAGAAGATCTTGTACAGAGAGATCTTCACTATGCGATCGTCGATGAGGTCGATTCCGTACTGATTGATGAGGCAAGAACACCACTGATTATTTCCGGTGAAAGTGGTAAGTCTACAGAATTGTACCGTGCATGTGATATCTTAGCCCGCCAGATGGAACGAGGAAGTTCTGATGGTGAATTATCCAAGATGGATATCTTAATGAACGAGGATATCGAAGAAGATGGAGATTTCCTTGTCAATGAAAAAGATAAACAGATCATGCTGACTGCAGATGGCGTGAAGAAAGTCGAGAAATTCTTCCATATCGAGAATCTTGCAGATCCAGAGAACCTTGCGATCCAGCATAATATCATCTTAGCACTTCGTGCACATAACTTAATGTTTAAAGACAAAGACTATGTAGTAAAAGATGATGAAGTATTGATCGTCGATGAATTTACAGGACGTATCATGCCAGGAAGACGTTATTCTGATGGTCTGCATCAGGCAATCGAAGCGAAGGAAAATGTAAAGGTCAAGAGAGAATCCAAAACTCTTGCAACGATCACGTTCCAGAACTTCTTCAATAAATATGACAAGAAAGCAGGTATGACAGGTACTGCACTTACAGAAGAACAGGAATTTAGAGAGATTTATGGAATGGACGTTGTTGTGATCCCAACAAACAAACCAGTTCAGAGAATCGATCATGATGATGCGATCTACAAGACAAAACGTGAGAAGATGAATGCTGTTGTCGAAGATATCATTGAATCTCATGCAAAAGGACAGCCTGTTTTAGTTGGTACGATCACCATCGAGATGTCTGAAGAATTAAGTGCAATGCTTAAGAAACGTGGAATCAAACACAACGTACTGAATGCGAAATTCCACGAGAAAGAAGCAGAGATCATCTCTCACGCAGGTGAGATCGGTGCCGTAACGATCGCTACGAACATGGCTGGTCGTGGTACTGACATCGTGCTGGAAGATGGTGTTGCAGAACTTGGCGGATTAAAGATCATCGGTACAGAACGTCATGAATCCAGACGTATCGATAACCAGTTACGTGGTCGTGCTGGACGTCAGGGAGATCCAGGTGAATCTAAGTTCTATTTATCACTGGAAGATGATCTGATGAGATTGTTTGGATCTGAAAGAATGATCAGTATATACAATGCACTGGGAATTCCAGAAGGAGAAGAAATCCAGCATAAGACGATCAGCAAGACGATCGAGAAAGCCCAGAAGAAGATTGAGAATAACAACTTTGGTATTCGTAAGAATCTGTTAGATTATGATAGAGTCAACAATGAACAGAGAGAAGTTATGTACAAAGAACGCCGCCGTGTTCTTGACGGAGATGACATGAAAGAATCTGTTTTAGGCATGATGAAAGAAACAGTTGCAAATCATGTATATCAGGTGATCAGTGATGAGCTTCCACCAGAAGAGTGGGATCTGGCAGCACTGAATGCAGAGTTACTTCCAATTGTACCACTGAATAAGATCGTATTAACAGATGCAGAGAAATCTTCTGGTAAAGTTGATGATCTGGTAGCAAGATTACAGGAAGAAACAGTTGCATTATATGAACAGAAAGAAAAAGAATTCGAAGACTTTGATCTTCGTGAGATTGAACGTATTATCTTACTGAAAGTCATCGACCGCAAGTGGATGGATCATATTGATGATATGGATCAATTAAGAGAAGGAATTGGTCTTCAGGCATATGGACAGAGAGATCCAGTTGTTGAATACCGTATGGCTGGATTTGAGATGTTCAATGATATGACAAAGGCAATTCAGGAAGAGACAACAGGTGCACTGTTCCACGTACAGGTTGAGCAGAAGATTGAGAGAGAAGAAGCTCCAAAGATCACTGGAACAAACAAAGATGCAGAAGTTGAGAAGAAGCCTTATGTAAGAAAAGGAGCAAAAGTCGGCAGAAATGATCCTTGCCCATGTGGAAGTGGTAAGAAGTATAAGAACTGCTGCGGAAGGAATAAATAAGGAGTTTTTTATCAATGATTGAAGCAGAACAATTAAAATATAAATTAAACTCTTTTCAGGAACCACTAGAAGATCTTAGTGGTTCCCTTGCGTTAGAAGCAAAAAAAGAGAGAATTGATCAATTAGAACTGAATATGGAAGAACCAGGATTCTGGGATAATGTTGAGGAATCCCAGAATGTTATGAAAGAAGTCAAAAGCCTGAAAGGTGTCGTGGAAGAATATGATGATCTGAAAACAAAATATGAAGATATCGAGACTTTGATCGATATGGCAGAAGAAGATGAAGATGCCGATCTGATCGAAGAAGCCACTGCTTTGATGGATGAATTTGAAAAAACATATGAGGAATTACGTATTTCAACACTGCTAACAGGTGAATATGATAAGGATGATGCAATTCTTACACTACATGCAGGGGCAGGTGGAACAGAGTCCTGCGACTGGGCAGGAATGCTATACCGTATGTTCACAAGATGGGCAGGAAAGAAAGGTTATGGAACAGAAGTTCTTGATTATCTTGATGGGGATGAAGCAGGAATCAAATCTGTTACTGTGAAGATCACGGGAATGAACGCTTATGGATATTTACGATCTGAAAAAGGTGTTCACCGTCTTGTCCGAATTTCTCCATTCAATGCAGCAGGAAAACGACAGACATCGTTTGCATCCTGTGATGTAATGCCAGATATCAAAGATGATATAGAAGTTGAGATTGCGGATGAAGATATCCGGATCGACACATATCGTGCAAGTGGAGCTGGTGGACAGCATATCAACAAAACAGATTCCGCAATCCGTATTACGCATTTACCAACAGGAATCGTTGTACAGTGCCAGAATGAGCGTTCACAGCACAAGAACAAAGATCAGGCAATGAAGATGTTAAAGACAAAACTGTATCTGTTAAAACAGCAGCAACATTTGGAAAAATTATCAGATATCCGAGGTGATGTTGGGGATAATGGATGGGGAAACCAGATCAGATCCTATGTCCTGCAGCCTTATACAATGGTAAAAGACCACAGAACAAACTTTGAAAGCGGAAATCCAAGC
>UMID01021732.1_pt1 | contig 12098 bp, 17 predicted proteins | sample 1965691 | NCBI WGS metagenome assembly UMID01 (sample SAMEA4836115, study PRJEB28245) | human gut metagenome | biome: gut microbiome; material: fecal sample | place: Denmark | collected 2008 | reverse complement strand
CAACTCCATGGTGCCGGCCAAGGAAGCAGGTACACACGGTTGAAATGACCGTCCCCAAGCCTCCAAAAATATTCAATGACCACAGGGCTTGTGTATGAGGAACACAACCCCTGTGGTCAACATATCCAGGACGAATATCCATTATGACGGCAAAAAGCAGAAGCCACGTCGGCGGATCAAAACCACACCTTTGCAGATACTCGACCACGCGCTCCCTTATCTGCTGTTATGGCAGTCTCCTATGCACTGCGCGGTTCGTTGCATCTTCACATATGCCCTCGGAACAGGGGTTGCACACATATTCGCGAAGCTTTCCGCAGTAGAGCAGTGTGTGCGGCATTCTAAGGAACTGCATCGGCTGTATGATAGAGGAACGTAACTGTTCCGTGCCGTCAACCCGACTTTTTGTGAGAAGCTCTCCGACAAACTCTGAGCAATAATAGCAGCCCTCCTGCTTCCAGACAACATGGAAGTATGCCAGACATAAGCCAATATAGTTGTAACTGTATTTCCTCCTCCGCTTCCACATCACATCGAGCATTTCTTTGAGCGCTGCGTGTTGTTCTTCTGTGACACTCACGCTCAGAACCAACACCTTGGTTTCGGAAAAACGCTTGAAGGTACCGGTACGGGGCGACTCTATCACGAAGCCGCCCCAAAACGGATTATAGGGATGCCTGCGGCCAAAAGAGTACATCCTCTCTAAATCTCTGGACAGGCTGATGGAGGCGTGGTTATATTCTGCGCCGGTGATTTGCTTAAGGATTCGGGACAGAAGTGTTCCGGTCTGGCTGATTACGATATATAGCTGTCTATTTTGATTGCTCATATGCGCATCCTCACAAGATTATCCACAGTGCCGTGCTATTGGCATAAGAGGTGCTGCAGGTCTCGAAGAAGTCCGTTTCGACTATGTTAGCGTTGGTGTGCTGGCTGACCCACTTCATGCTCTCTGGTTCGATCTCGAAGCCCAAATACAGTGGTGGACAGCAGAGGCTCATCCAGCAGCCCTTTGCGTATACAACTGCAATTGTTCGACCTTGATTGTATTTTCCCCGCCGCTGCCGCTTCGGAAGCTCTCCATTTCCGAGCTTCTGATACTCACAATAACCTTATCATTGACCTGTAAATCCTCAAAAGAAATCCTTGTAACTTTCTGCGCGGCAAAGTCGCAATAGACCATAGGAACGGACGAACAGTCGAGCAGACATTCTTCGCCTAAAGTACTTTCATCGACATCGTCCTTTACCGTTATGGTCTGCTTTTCTGTATCGATTTCCGTGATCACTGCGTTGGCGATCAGAAGCGTGTCATCCTTCAATGAACCGCACCCGGACAGGGACAGCAAGAGAGTCAATAAGCACAGAGCGATGCCGATTCCTCTTATATTTCTATCCAGCAATGTCGTATCCTCCTGTTTTTGCGCTGTGGGACTTATCCAATTTATGAAAAAGACACTTCTTCCGCCCTTTGCGTCAGGCGGGACAACGCACAGACTGCGTACATATAGCCTGCAAGAATCAGCGGTGCCGGCAGCCCGTAAAGCAGCGGCGCCGGGATGATACGCCAAAACAGCTTGAGCACACCGATCTCCGCGCCGTAGGTGAAGAAGTAGTTCGCCTCCGGGCAGAGCGTGAGGCGTAACAGGAGATTGATAAGGTGCGCGCCTATGGCAAGCAGGCCAAAGGTCTTGAGGATCCGCGGGATATCCTTGGGGTCGGGGCGGTAAAAGCCCAGCGTTGCCAGACTCAGACCGCAGACAACAAGGAGCGCGTGGGTCACATAGTAGCCAAAAATTCGCGGCATTAACAGCGAAAAGCCGGAGAACAGCGGCTCCGGGAAGAGCAGCGCCATCAGTGCGCCAAGGGGCGCTACAAAGAAGGAAAAGCCCATGATCGAGCGGTTTCTCTTCCACACGCCCAGCGGGATCAGAAACAGATTGATGTTGCACAGGTGCAGCGGCAGCTCATTGAAAATACTGAAGCCATTGGGATAGTACGCACGGATATACGCTGCGTCCATGGACAGCGAGAGCTTGTAGCCGGCAAACAGCGCGAGATTAAAAAAGCAAACGCCGATCAGATACCGGGAGCGCCGTGCTTCCGGTTTTCCGCACAGCAGCAAGAATATGAGCAGCACCGCCGCTGCCGTAAGCAAAAGCAGAAGCAAATGCGGCCCGCGAAAGGGCGTAATAGAAAATTCGTTCATTTCACACGCCGGAACGTCTTTCCGGTCTTCTCCTCAAGGAATCGTTTGAATTCCTCCACCGTCCCGCCGGTAAGAGTACGCTTGTCCAGAGGCTGCGCATAGCGTTTCTTCATCAGAAGGATGATGTAGTCCTGCGACTCAGCCAGTGCGTCGATCAGCTCGTAGCGGAACGTGGATGTGACTACCTCCGTAATGATGGTGCAGGAATCCTCGCCGAACACGAAATGATAGGCCTTTGTGCCTGCCAGCGTGTTTTTGCAGGCAATCATGCCGTTGAATCGGTTCCGAAACAGCAGAACGGACAGCAGCATCACCTCTACCAGCAGGGCAGTCACCGTTGTGGCATCAAGCGTAAAAGGCTCTCCGTCAAATGGAATCAGCAGCAGAGCGTTGATGAAAAAGACGGTCCATCCGAAGATGGCCCAAATAATGCTTCTCTTTCGCCGCAGCACCCTGCGCATCGCGCGGGCAGCTACGGTCATAGATCGATTTGTGATATTGCTGTGAATTTCAAAAGTCATTCATATTCTCCATCGTTGATCATTTCTGTTTTTGCAGCCTGTCTGGTTCCTTGCAGAAGTGTTCCGTCCAGAGCAGGGTATTTATAGATTATGTTATCATAACAGGAATAAAGTTTATGTTAAGTCTGCCTATTCTTTAAGGAGTCATCTCAAATTCAACGCTCGCTTTCCTCACGAGAATTTTTCTGCAGCGGGATAAATGACGTCCTTTGTCCGGCTCTTATAAATTGCAGTCAGGCAGCACCGGAATACCTTTCTCCCTGAAATCGTCACGCTTACTATGTATGCAGCGCTATCACGGCATCACGCCAGCCTTGCGTTCACCAGATGGTACCATGTCATCCCGTTTTCTTCATAGGACTGAAATTCACCGATGACGGTGATCTCCGTCCCCAGCTCCGGGTAATCGTCCGGGTAGCTAAGATCTCCCTTCAACACAAACTCCATGCCCTCGGCGCAGCAGGCGGCCGCGTCTGAAATGATGCAGGCGTAGGATACCGGGTCAGGCAGTAAAACGCCGTCTGTCACGAGCTGATAGATGGAAAACGTCCCCCTTGCCTTGACGGTCTTGCCGAGATAATGCGCCGGGTCATTGTAGAGCATATTGTAGACCTCGGAGTAGACCATGGTGCTGCTGAGCACTGTCAGATCCACATCCACTTTGCCGGCAGCGGGCTGCGACGGCTTAGATTTCCCCGGCGTTTCCTGTTCTTTCGGCTTTGGGATGATCTCGGCCGGTGCAGACGATTCTTCATCGGAAGAAAGCGTATCATTTCCTGCGTCCTTTTCGCGGCCTTTCCCGCAGGCGCAGAGGGAAAGCATCATGCAGGCAGCCAGCAGCAGATAGAAAATCCGTTTCATCCCGTTTCCCCTCCCCTTGCGCGGCCAAGGGCCGAACAAATCAAAAATGCCAGAATATCCACCGCCACGATGGTAGAACCCACCGGCGTCCCTGCGAGAATGGAGATCAGAATCCCCAGCACCGCGCAGCTCACTGACAGCACGGCCGAGCAGACCGTCACGGACCGGAAATTCTGAAAAAGGCGCATGGCGGACAGTGCCGGGAAGATCACCAGCGCGGAGATCAGCAGCGAGCCGACCAGATTCATCGCCAGCACGATCACCACGGCAACGATGACGGCGAGCAGCAGGTTGTACAGGTCTGCCTTTGTCCCCACCGCTTTGGCAAAGTCTTCGTCAAAGGTCACGGCAAAGATCTTGTTATAATAGAGCAGAAATACCGCCACGACCACCACGGACAGTCCCGCACACAGCCAGACCTCGCTTTTTGACAGCGTCAGGATGGAGGTGGAGCCGAACAGTGTGCTGCACACGTCGCCGGAGAGGTTGGACGAGGTGGAAAACAGATTCATCAGCAGATAGCCGATGGCCAGCGCACCCACCGAGATCATGGCGATGGCGGCATCGCCCTTGATCTTCGTGTTCTGCCCCGTGCGGAGCAGCAGGACGGCACAGACCACCGTGACGCCCAGCGTCAGGGGCATATCGTCCGTCAGCTTCAGCACGGCGGCGATGGACATGGCGCCGAAGGCTACATGGGAAAGGCCATCGCCGATGAAGGAAAACCGCTTCAGTACCAGCGTGACCCCCAGCAGCGACGAGCACAGCGCGATCAACACGCCGACTATGAGTGCGTAGCGGACAAAGGGATAAGTCCAGTAGAACGTGATTTTTTCAAGGATCGCCGTCATTTCACCTCACCGCCTTTCTGCCATGCCTGTGGGAACTCGTTCAGGTAGGCCGCCTTGGTACCGAAAAACACCGTGTCTCCGATGTGCAGGATATGGCTGGCGTATTGCAGCGCCGCACTCAGGTCATGGGAAATCATCACAACGGTGATACCATCTTCGTAATTGAGCTTTTGAATGAGCGCATACATTTCCGCCGTCACCTTGGGATCAAGGCCGGAGACCGGTTCATCCAGAAGCAGCATTTTCTGGGTAGCGCACAGGGCGCGGGAGAGCAGTACTCGCTGCTGCTGGCCGCCGGAGAGCGTCCGGTAGCAGCGTTTGGCAAGGGGCGTGATCTGCATTTTCTCCATGGCGTCCGCCGCCAGTTTCTTTTCTTCTTTGCTGTAAAAGGGGCGGCTGCCGCAGCGCCCCTGACACCCAGAGAGAACGATCTCTCTCACGGATGCCGGGAAGTCCTTTTGGACAACAGTCTGCTGCGGCAGATAGCCGATCTCATTTTTCCTCAGCCCGTCGCCCGTCAAAATTCTGCCGCCGATGGGCATCTGCAAGCCGAGGATCGTTTTCATAAGGGTACTCTTGCCGGAGCCGTTTTCTCCTACGATGCAGAGATAGTCGCCTGCAAAAACCTCAAAATCAAGGTTTTGCAGAACGGGCTTTCCATCGTAGCCGACGCAGAGCTTTTGACAAGTGAGCTGAGCCATCATCCTACCCCCCTTAACCCAGTGCCTCTTTCAGCACGGAAAGGTTCTGCTCCATGGCAGAGAGGTAAGTTGTGCCGTTTGCCACATCCTCAGAGGTGGTGGACTGCATGGAATCCATGGTCAGCACCTTCTGGTTCTTCCCGGCGGTGCTCTGCACAATGGTTTCCGCGAGCTTGTGGTTCTTGCCCTCAATGGTCAGCACGCAGGGCATCTTCAGTTCGTCCACTTTTTTTGCGAGGAAGGACACTGTCTCAAAGCTGGCTTCGCTCTCGGCGGAGCAGCCCGAAAAGGCGGCGTAGTAGCTCAGACCGTAATCGTCCGCCAGATAGCGGAAGGGGAAGCGGTCGCCAAACAGAACGGTCTTGCGCGCCGCGCCGTCCACGGCGGACTGATACGCGCCGTCCAGCGCGGAAAGCTTTTCGATATAGGCGGAGGCGTTGGCGGCGTAGGTATCCTTGTTATCGGGATCAAGCTCCTGCAGGGCGTCGGAGATCGCACCTACCAACGTTTCGGCGTTCTTCAAAGACAGCCAGACATGTTCGTCAGCTTCCTCCTCATGCTCGTGGTCATGCCCCTCCATGTGCTCGCAGATTTCCTCACCGGTCATATCAGCGGGGAAGAAGGTCGGCCAGGAGTTTTCCGGATCAACGATGGCGTCAAAGCTCTCATTGCTCATCCGGATGTGGAAGTGTTCGGCGGCGGCCGGCTCGATCATGTGGTCGTTGAACTCGATATAGACCGGCGCACCGGAGGTTCTATCTACTGCTTCAAAGCGATACATGGCCGCCTTGGTACCGGTAGACCAGTTCTGAATGTAATAGCCGACATACTGATAGTCAGAGCCGACCTTTTTGCCGTCCTCATAGGTGAACTCAATATGGTCGCCCTCGATATCAATGTTGGTAATGTCCGTTTTGTAGCCGTTCTGATAGTAGGTCTTGTACTCGTCGGCTGTCATCTCGCCTTCCTCTGCCATCGCGGCAAACGCGTCATCCAGCGTTCCGTCCAGCGCAAAGGGATAGGCAGACTGCCAGTCGCCCGCCCAGTCGGACAGGCTTCTGTCCTGAACCTCGTCGTCTTCAAAGGTGGAAACTTCCTTGCTGTGGTCGTGGGCATGTTCCGTTTCCTGCATACCCTCAACGGTCTCTTCTGTTTTCACGGAATCGCCCAGCATCTCCAGCAGGTTGATGACCTTCACATTCTTGTTGGCAGCATTTTTCAGGACGCTCTCCACCCAGCCGTCGGACTCGCCGCCCACATAGATGAAGAGGTCGCAGTCGGAAATCTTGACGATGTCATCCGCCGTGGGCTGGTAGCTGTGCAGGTCAACACCGCTGCTCAGCAGCATGGTCAGATCGGTGCTCTCAGCTTTGTCTCCGAGAATTTCTCTGACCCAGTCGTATTCGGGAAAAATGGTGGTGACAACGCTCAGTTTATTGGAATCGCTCTCGCCCGTCTCTGCGTTGTTCTTTTTGCCGCAGCCGGTGAACAGACTGACCGCCATGGCCAGCGCAAGAACCAGGGTGATAATTTTCTTCATAGTATAGATAAAACCTCCGAATTATTGAAAAATAGGCGCAAAAATACAAGGGCAGCGGCAAAACCGCAAGAGCCTATCCGAAAATGGATAGACTTCGCCCTTGTAAAAGTCCTGTTTTTAATTCGAAAGCTTTACCTTGAGAGCAACAAGCGTCAGTGTGCCGTTCATCTCTGCGCAGGGCAGGATCGCCCTGCACACGGTATATGTAAACGCAGCGGAGATCGCTGCGGCAGCACCGGCAAGTCCCAGAGATTTCAGCAGATTCTCGCAGACACTGATTTGATGGCAGATGGCGCAGTCGTCGCCGGAGCAGTCATGATCGGCTTCGACCGCAATATAGATAGCGGAGGACAGCATGACAACGGCCAGCACGGCCGCCAGCAGGCGCGTCATAAAGCAAGGCTTCTTTGTCATGGTCTGTCCTCCCTTCTGTTCGTTATTTTCCCTTGCAGTCCGAGCAGATCCCATAGAGGATCGTGTCGGCTGCGTCCAGCGTGAATTGCTCGCTCTGCGCCAAGTGCTTTGCAAACAGGGCGGCGTTGCTGTCGGCCATGTGAAAGGTTTTGCCGCACTTCACACAGCTCATGTGCAGCGCGCCCTTGCAGCCCTTGGCGTCAAGATACTGATAAAACGCTTCGTGCGACCCGCTTTTTGCGCTGCGGCGCACCTTTTCTTCCGCCTCCAACTGTGCAAGGTTTCGATACACGGCGCTAAGGCTGATTTGCTTCTCTGCCAGCGCATCCGCCATCTGGCGTGCAGTTAGCAGCTCGTCCGGGTGTTCCTCTAAAAAAGCAAGCAGGGCTCTTCGCTGTTTTGTATTATAGCCTGACATAAGACGTCCCCAATCTGCGAATCATTCGCATATATTATAGCATCATTTTCCCCTTTGTCAATATCATCCCGCGATACCGGCGTCTTTCCGACAGTTCAAGATCCGTCAGCGTCAAAGAAACCAGCATCACATCAAAGGCTTCAATCCGGTGAAGCTTACGCAGTCAAAGCAGTCTGCGTCTTACGGCTTCATCCACCGGCTCCAGTTCTTTTTCCAGCGTACAGGATAGATCCCATAGCAGATGACGTTCCTCGTCATCCTCTGTGGTCAAGCTGCCTAATTCATCCCACCGCAGAATGATTCGATACAGCGTCAGAGCCTCCTGCTCCGTGAGTCTTAATTCCATAAGAAATGCCTCCCTCTCAGCTGCTTTTCAACGGGAAATCAGTGGTAAACGATACCGTACATTTCATCGCGTCAGCCGCATCTCATTCTCAAACTGCTCCATCGCCTCCTGCCGGCTGGGAACTTGTGCAAGCGTGCAGGAAAACGGCTGGCCGAACAGGGGTCGGGACAGTGTCTCCACCCAACGCGTCAGCACCTCCGGAGTGAGGGGGCGCTCCTCCCGGAGAAAGATCACCCCGTAATAGGGCGGTACAGACGGGGAAAGCAGCTGTGTCAGCGGGACGCCGCTCCGGACGGAGGCGTTGCAGAAATGCATCTCCGGTGAAAAAAGCGGATAGTACAGCGCCCCGACGAACCAGTCCTGTTCACCGCTTCTGAGCCGCCTTGCCTGCTCCAGAAAGTGCGGATGATCCGGGTTATCCGGCTCCACAAACTCACCGTCCAGAATGGTCTGGTGAAGGGCAGGGAGGTTATGGAAATCAAAGTGGAAAAAGGGTGCCTTTCCTGCCTCGTCCTCGGAAAGAGAAAACTCCGCCGCATGGAAAGGTTCCCAGTCCTTACAGCAGCGGTAATAGCCCCACCAGTAGTTCCAGTCATAAATATGCAGATATTTTTTTGCTTTGCAGTCCATAGATGTACTCCATTCTGACAATGTGGGTACAAGAGGAAATCACAGGAAACTCTCCACCCGGTACCAACAAAAGTCTTTTCTAAATCCGTCCTTTTTTCAAGAAAGGTGCCCAAAGGCAGTGCGGTGATCTTCTTATCTGCTCACCGGAAAGGATATCTCGAAAACAGCGCCGGTGTCTCCGTTGTAAGCGCGGATCGTCCCTTTATGCAGGTGAATGATCTCCTTCGTCAGGGCAAGGCCGATGCCGGATTTGCCGCTCCGCCCCATGTAGAAACGATCAAAGATGTGGGGAAGATCTTCCTCGGCGATGCCGTCCCCATCATCCTGTATCCGGATGGTCACGTGCCGCTTGTCCGCGCGGCAGGTCAGGCGCAACTCGCTGCGGGCATAGCGTACGCCGTTAGATAGGATATTGGTAACTGCTCTGCGCAGCCGGGTATCATCGCAGCTGACCATAACGGGCTCCTCGGGGAAATCCGGCACGATGGTGATGCCGCCGGCGGCGGCTGTCGGCTCCACGGCGCGTATGCCGTCGTAAAGCAGTTCCCGAATATCCGTTTCGGAAAGGGTAAGCCGCTGCCGCCCCATATCGATTTTCGAAATGTCCAAGAGTTCTTCCACCAGCTCCGTCATGCGGTCGCTTTCCTCCAGGATCACCTCTGCCGCGCTGCCCGTGTCCATCACGCCCGCCTGTATGCCCTCGGCATAGCCCTGTATCGCCATCAGCGGCGTTTTCAGCTCGTGTGAGGCATTCTGGAAGAAGGTCTGCTGCCGCTCCGCCTCCTTCTCAATATCCCTGCCGAACCGGAACCCCAGCAGGCACATGACGGAGGAGATCGCCAGCAGCACCCCAAAGAACGCCCAGTTCAGCGTTACGATATATCGGGTGATGGGCCCAATGTCTATGTACATGATATAGGCGTATGGCTTTTCCCAATCGTCCTGCTCCTCCTGCACGGACATGAATATCAGGTGATGCCTGTCCGTTTTGAAGGTATAGCATTGGTTGAGCGATATATCCCGCCCCTTGTAGTATTCCAGCAGTTTTTTCTCCAGCCGATATGCATCCCTGTTCCAATCACTTGATTTATTGGCATTATCCAGCTCTAAAAATACGATGCTGGGCGTAAGGAAGTGTTCCTCCGTGTCATTCCATCCATCGTCAAAAAAGGATCCATCGTCGGTATAGGGGATGGTGCGGTTTTGATACTGTGCCTCGCTGATGAGCGCCTTTTTTGCCTCACGCACAAAGTGTGCAGGTATAATGAGGTTCACCGCCAGCATGAACAGTGCAAAGAGCAGCAGAGCCGAGCAAAGGATCAGGTACACGATCCGCAGCTTGATGTTTTTCACGTGCGCTCTGCCCCCTTCAGCTTATAACCAAAGCCCCAGATGGTGCTCACGCTGACGGTGCTGCCCGCTTGCGTCAGCTTTTTTCGGATACGGCGCAGGGTTTCGTCGGTCACGCGGGTCTCCACCTCCGAGTCGAAGCCCCACACCGCGCTGAGCAGCTCCTCGCGGGAATAGGCCTTTTCCGGCTGCTTCATCATATAGCTGAGCAGCCGCAGCTCGGTCTGGGTCAGCGCCACGATCGTACTTCCGCAAAAGACGGTGTTTTCCGTAGCGGAATAGCGGATATCCCCGTAATGCAGCTCATCCTCTGCCGCCGCCGTTTTCCCCCTGTCCATCTCCACACGGCGCAGCAGCGCCTTCACCTTCATCAGCAATATCGTTGGGCGGAAGGGCTTGGTGAGATAATCGTCACTGCCCTGACTGATGCCCATGACGTAATCCAGCTCGCTGTCCTTGGCCGTAAGCAGGATGATGGGAATATCGGAAACAGAGCGAAGCTCCCGGCACACGGCAAGTCCGTCCGTGCCGGGCATCATAATGTCCAGTATTACAAGCTCCGCAGGCTCCTGACGAAACGCCTCCAGCAGCGCGTCACCGCTTTCAAAGGAGCGCACGGTATATCCGTCGCTTGCGAGGAAGCTATGGAGCAGCTCCCGGATGCTCTTTTCATCGTCCGCCAAATAGATGGAATGTCCCATGCGTCCTCCTTGAAAGCAGCGCCAAATGCTGCGCGTGGGCGCAGCATCGGCAGGATGTTGATTTTATACTATCAGAAAACCGCCTTTCCGTCAAAGGGGGCAGATGCCGCTTTCGCAGCCGGTGTTGCCCCAGATGGAATTGTACAGCTCGCACAGCCGGCTGTCGATCTCCGTAAGACGGTTGTAGTCGGCGATCAGCGCGTCCTTTTCCGCGTCGGTCAGGAAACTCAGGCTGCGGATGAAGGCGGCCTCATCGTAGTTGTCGAAGTCGTAGTCGTCCGGAAGATCAAAGTACGCTTCATCTACCTTGTCCCACAGGTCGGCGTGCTTTTCGCAGACGCGGTCATACTCCTGCTCCAGGGTGTCGATCTCATCCAGCACCTTGGGGTCGGCCTTTTCCAGTGCCTTCTCGTAAAGCGGCATATTGTCGCAGTCGGGCAGCTGAGCGTACAGTGCCTCCATTTGGGTGTCCAGCTCATTCAGCTCCTTGATGTCTGCCAGAAGCGTTTCCTTCTCCGCTTCCGTCAGAGCGTTGGTGCTGCGGATAAATGCCGCCTCGTCAAAGTTTGTGAAGTCGTAGTCGTCGGGCAGGGCGTTGCAGATTTCGTCCAGCTTTTCCCACAGCGCTGCGTTTCTTTGGAAGATGGCGTCGCTCTTTTCCTCAATCGCCTCGATCTGCTCCCAGATGGCGTCCTCGTTCTCGGTTGCGATGGCAGTTGCAGGCTCTGCCGTGTCAGGCGCAGCCGCCAAAGCTGCGGTTGATGCGCCGATGGCAGATACCATCAATGCCAGTGCCAGCATAAAGCTCCAAACAGTTTTCTTTTTCATGCTATTTTACTCTCCTTTTTTATTGTTTGGTTGTGTATCAACCATGTCCGTAGCATACCAGGGATCGTCTTGGATTTCCCCCGCGAAAGTGCAGGGAAAGTGTCACAAATTCGTCACAGCGCCTGTGTTATACAAGGAACACCCACCCGGAAGCCGACCGATGGGTGTTCGTTTCAATCAATTGTGGTGCTGAATTTGCCCGCCCCCGCAAGCATAAAAACATGAGCTTCTGCTCCCTGCTTGTTCTTTCTCTGGCTTAATCTCCGATAGAGTGGGCTGTTCCGGTGGGGTCATATTGAACCCCTCCTCGGTCCAGCAAATAGACGTGATCCTCCCTTGGCGGAACGATACAGTCTTTCTCTTTATTCGGGTAAAGAGGTTGGTATCACATTATGATACCAACCACTTTTGCTTTATTTGAGCGTATAGAGGTTGGAGGTGTTGCTCCCGTTGGGGCGGTATCGGGGCAGCTTGGCAAGATAGCCGTGCTGCTCCAAATCTGCCAGCGCCCGCTTGACGGTGCTGCGGGAGAGGTTCATATCCCTTGCAATCGTCTTGATCCCCGGCCAGCAGCTTCCCGCGCTGTTGGACCGATCCTTGAGATACATATAGACAGATACAGCCCTGGGCGGTAGGAGCGTGTCGGCATAAATGCTGTCAAAGTAGCTCACCGATCCACCTCCTGCCGGGGAAGATTATACGGGGTGCGCTTGTGCGGCATACGGTCAT
>UMID01023466.1_pt1 | contig 12213 bp, 15 predicted proteins | sample 1965691 | NCBI WGS metagenome assembly UMID01 (sample SAMEA4836115, study PRJEB28245) | human gut metagenome | biome: gut microbiome; material: fecal sample | place: Denmark | collected 2008 | reverse complement strand
ACGACGCATCTGTCGCACAATCTTTGTGCGGTATTGCCTAAAAGCTTTAAGGAGGAGTGTTCATGAAAGAAATCGAATTCAATTTACTGGACGAACCGTGGATACGCGTGAGAGATGATTCCTGTCAGGTGCATGAAGTGTCATTGACAGACGCACTTCTTCACGCACATCAATATACCTCGCTAAGCGGTGAATTGCCAACGCAGGATATTGTCATTCTTCGTCTGATGCTTGCAGTGCTGCATACGGTTTTTTCCAGAGTCGATGCGGACGGCAATGCGGCAGAACTGGAAGACGAAGAAGAAGCGGTTGAGAGGTGGACAGATCTTTGGGAACTTGGTCAGCTTCCGGAGGAACCGATTCGCGAATATCTGGAAAAATGGCACGAACGGTTCTGGCTGTTTCATCCGGAAAGACCTTTTGGACAGGTGGCAGGGCTGGCATACGGCACGCAGTATGGTGCTTCCAAATTGAATGGTGAAATTTTGGAGAGCGGTAATAAGGTCCGATTGTTTTCCTCTTATTTTGGCGAAGAAAAGACAGCACTATCCTATGCACAGGCGGCAAGATGGCTGCTGTATCTGAATGCATTTGATGATACATCAGCAAAGCCGACAAAAGAGGGAAAAGAAAAATCCGGCGGAAAGCTTCCGTCACCTGGAGCAGGCTGGCTTGGCAAACTCGGAATTGTTTTTACCCGCGGTAAAAATTTGTTTGAAACGCTGCTGCTGAATCTCGTTATGGTAAATGGCGATCAAGTGGAAAATAAGGAAAAGCCGCTGTGGGAATCCGATACTGTACGCCGAGAGGAACGAACGGAGATCCCGTTTCCGGATAATCTTGCAGAACTTTATACACTACAGTCAAGACGTGTTTTCTTGGAACGTGAAAATGATACAGTGATCCGTTATTACTTGATTGGCGGAGATTTTTTCCAGAAGGAAAATGCATTCATGGAGCCTATGACTGTATGGAGAACACCGAAAAAAGAAAAGGATTCCTACGTGCCGAGAAGACACGATGCCAATAAGCAAATGTGGCGTGATTTTGCTTTGCTGTATGATTATAAAGAGGGAAATCATGTTGCAGGTGTAATTCAGTGGGTTCAGCGGATTGCGGAAGAAATTGACATGCAAATGGTACAAACAACAATTGTATCCGTTCAATATGGAGATAAGGATTTCTTTGTGCAAAATGTATTCTGGGATTCTCTTATGGTAAACAAGCAGTTGCTGATAGACATTGGTGCAAACTGGCGGGAAAAAATCAAAGTAGAGATCAACAGATGCGAACAGCTTGCAGATGCCATTCGCAAATTAGCTGGTAACTTATATCTCGCATCAGGCGGAACCAAGGGCGATGCCAAGAGCTGGGATAAGACTTTTCTGAAATCCAGAGAATCTGCCAGTGCACAGCTGTACTTCCGTCTGGACATGCCGTTCCGTCGCTGGCTGGCTGGGATCACTCCGGAAGAAGTGGACTCTGCTGATTATGAAACAGAGGAAAGGGTATTTTCTGCATGGCAGAAAACTGCAAAGACAATCGCATACAGCTGTGCAGAAGAACTGGCAATGCATGCGGGAGATGCTGCTATGGTAGGACATGAGATAAAAAATGAGAAAAGCGGAGACAGTGTTCGATATTCTGCCCCGAAAGCAATTCATCAATTCCGCATACAGGTGGCAGAAATCTATAAAAAGATCTAGTGAAAGGAGATGAAATCATGTCAAAGATCGACGATGTCAGAAATTATACCTATCGGCAAATTCAGTTTTTGATCCGGCAAAAGGAAACCAGTGTCGGAAAAGCGATGCTTGCCAATCTGCGTAGAGGCATTGGAAAAACACCGGGAGAGCTTCCGGAATTGTGGGGAGCATTTCTGAATGAAATGCCGTCAGAACTTTACGGAAATTCCGGTATGCCGAGCGAAGGCGAGTGGGCTGTCTATATTGCATTGACTTTGTTTGCCCTGCATCAGCAGGGGAATGCTGAACCGGTGCACTGTGAGAAAGTATCCCTCGGCACGGCTGCTGCCAGGTTGATGAATGAAAAAACAGAAGAAGAACGAGGACGAATTCTGCGAAGATTTGGTCCGGTTGTTACGGCAAAGAGCATGCAGGAACTGTCACACCATTTAAGAGGATTGATCCAGCTCTGCAAAGCAAAAGGCGTGCGGCTGGATTATGTACAGCTTGCAGGAGATATTTACCGTTTTCAGTTTCTGGAGAGCCGGAAAGAAGTACAGCTTTCGTGGGGACAAGACTTTTATTATGTTGAAAAAGGAGAAAAACAATGAGTATTTATGTTGATTTTCATGTGTTGCAGACCGTTCCGCCCAGCTGTGTCAATCGTGATGACACAGGAAGCCCCAAGACCGCTGTCTACGGCGGTTCCGTCAGAGCGAGAGTTTCGTCGCAGGCGTGGAAGCATGCCATGAGAAAGGAATTCCGGGGCATGTTTGCGGAAGATGATCTGGGAAACCGCACGAAAAATGTTGTGCAGCTGGTTGCACAGGAAATGCAGTCTATAGATGCTTCTCTCGATGAAAAGAAGTGCCTGAAGAAAGCATCAGATGCATTGAAGGCAGCAGGAATCAGCCTGAAAGCGAAAAAAGAGGAAATCGAAAAGGCAGATGCGTTGTTTTTTATGAGCAACCGACAGGCAAAGGAAATTGCCCGACTTGCATGCGGGGACACAGCAGACAAAAATGATTTCAAAAAGGCTTTGAAGGAATATCCGTCTGTAGACATTGCCCTGTTTGGACGAATGGCTGCGAGCGACCCGACATTGAATTACGATGCTGCCTCTCAGGTTGCCCATGCGATCTCCACGCATGCTGTCCAGAACGAGTACGATTATTTTACTGCGGTAGATGATATTTCAGAGGACGACAATGCCGGAGCAGGCCACCTCGGAACCGTAGAATTCAACTCGTCCACGTTGTATCGCTATGCCAATGTGAATGTGTCTGAACTGCGGAAGACACTGGACGATGCTGCTGATGTGGCTGTGGTCGTGCGTAAATTTGCAGAAGCATTTATCCGTTCTATGCCGACCGGTAAGGAAAATACCTTCGCAAACCGCACATTTCCGGACGCTGTTTATGTGACGATCCGAATGGATCAGCCTGTCAACCTGTGCGGTGCATTTGAAAAGCCTGTTCGTGCATCGGAAGACGGTTATGCCACAGAATCGGAAAAGCGGCTGGCAGCGTATGCAAAGAAAATATACAGTCGGTATGCGGCAGAGCCGAAGGCAGCTTTTTGCATTGGCGATGCACTTTCGGATATTGCACAGCAGATGTCTTTGCCGGAGCTTCTGGACACACTGGAATCCGATTTGCGGGAACAAGTCAGTGAGGCATAACAAAAATGGCAGTATTATTGTTGCGGTTGGCTGCCCCGTTACAGGCGTGGGGCAGTAACTCGAAATTTATCATTCGGAACACAGAACGGGAGCCGACGAAAAGCGGTGTGGTCGGAATGCTTGCTGCCGCACTGGGCATACAGAGAAATGATGATCCGAAAAAGCTGGAGCCGCTTACAGCACTGCGTTTTGGCGTTCGTGCGGAAAAAGAGGGCAGGCTTTTGAAAGACTTTCATATGGTGCATTCTCCCAAAACAACAGATGTTACAGAACGGCACTATCTTTCTGATGCAGTTTTTCTGGTAGCACTGGAATCGGAGGACACTGCCTTTTTGCAGAAAATTGCAGAGGCATTGCAGCATCCGGTCTATCCGTTGTATCTCGGCAGAAAATCGTGCCCGCCGACACTTCCGATCGTATGGGGTGTACGGGAAAAAAGTCTGGAAGCAGTTTTGAAAGAAGAACCGCCTCTTTGCAACGAGAAAGCCGGCACATTCCGCATCGCCTATGAAGTGCCGTTTGGCGGTATTCCGGTGCAGGACGTTCCGCAGTCGTTTTCTCAGCTGCACAGACAGCATGGCTGGCGTATGAAGTGCGAAGAGATCATCACCGGCAAAGAACATGACCCGTTTTCGGAATTGTGAGGTGTCGTATGTATCTGACAAGAATTCAATTAGATCTGACAAAGACGAAAACCATGCAGGCGTTGGTGGCACCAAAATTGTTTCACGGTGCCATTGAATGTGCAGAGCCGGAGGGAAGAACGCGGAAACTCTGGAGATTGGATACCCTCAATGGAAATCAGTATCTTCTGATTTTGACGGAATCTCCGCTGGACTTTTCGGAAGTTGTAAGGCAATTTGGCACAGGGACATGTGCAGAAACCAAAAAATATGATGTTCTGCTTGACAGGATCACAAACGGAAGCAAGTGGCAGTTCCGGTTGAAAGCCAATCCGGTTGTTTATAAGAAGATCGCACAGTCCAAAAGAGGAAAACCAGTTGCACATATTACGACTGCGTATCAGGAAGAATGGCTGGAAAAACAGGCGGCGAAACATGGCTTTGCACTGGAAGAAGACCAGTGGCTTGTAACAGAATCTAAATGGTATCGTTTCCGAAAAGGGGACAGCAGGCAGTATGTGCGGATACTGGCAGTTACATATGAAGGGATTCTGACTGTGACAGATGCCGAATGCTTTCAGTTGTCCCTTATGCAGGGGATCGGCAGAGGAAAGGCATATGGACTTGGAATGCTGACCGTGGCAGGGGAGCACTGATGGCAGAACAAAACGGTATGGAAAAGCCGGATTTGCAGGCACTTCCGACGATCAACGACCGTATGACGTTTCTCTATCTGGAACACTGCAAGATCCATCGGGAAGACGGTGCGATCACAGCACGTGATCTGGAAGGCACGCTGTACATTCCGGCGGCAGCAATTACTGTGCTGCTGCTTGGACCGGGGACAGACATTTCTCATCGAGCCATGGAACTGATCGGTGATACGGGGATCAGTGTGATCTGGGTCGGAGAACATGGGGTGCGATATTATGCACATGGGCGAGCTCTGAATTCTCACAGCACGTTGCTGGAAAAACAGGCAAAATTGGTTTCTAACACCAGAAAGCACCTTGATGTTGTCCGCAAAATGTACGAGATGCGGTTTGCAGATGCAGATGTGTCAGGCATGACATTGCAGCAGCTGCGGGGACGTGAAGGTGCACGAATGCGAAAAATCTATCGGGAGCAAGCAAAAAAATGGGACGTTTCGTGGGACGGGAGAAAGTATGATGCAGAAGACTTTTCTGCAAGCGATCCGGTGAATCAGGCTCTTTCTGCCGGAAATGTCTGCCTTTATGGGCTTGCTTCTGCGGTAATCACTGCACTGGGCTGTGCACCGAGTCTGGGATTTATCCATGTCGGGCATGAATTTTCATTTGCCTATGACATTGCAGACTTGTATAAAGCAGAGGTCACGATTCCGCTTGCCTTTGAACTGGCAGCAGAGGAGCCGCCTGATCTTCCCAATATCATGCGTAGAAGGGTTCGGAATGTGTTTTCGGAAACCAAGCTGTTGGAGCGAATGGTGAAAGATGTCAAATATCTTTTGCAGGAATCCCAGCCGCAGGAGCAGCAGGAAGTTGTTTATTTGTGGGACAATTTGAAAGAACATGTGGAGTACGGCATTTCTTATGGTAAATATGAGGCTGGAATATGATTGTACTTACGATAGCAAATTGTCCGCCGAAACTGCGTGGAGATCTTTCAAAATGGCTGCTTGAGATCAATACAGGTGTTTATGTGGGGCGTGTGAGTGCCAGAGTTCGTGAGGCACTCTGGCAAAGAGTTTGCGAGAATATCCGTGACGGACAAGCTACGATGGTGTTTACTGCGAACAATGAGCAGCATATGGATTTCTATGTGCATAACACGGCATGGGAGCCGGTCGATCTGGACGGCATAAAACTAATGAAGCATCCGCATCGTCATAACGCCGCGGAGAGTGGTTTAAAAGCAGGCTTTAGTAATGCTGCAAAACAGCGAATGGGAGCAAAGAAACGCAGAAGATCTGGTTCCCGTTCAGATGCCGACAGTGTGGAAGAATCTTTTGTAATTATCGACATAGAAACAACAGGCCTTGCAGCTGAAAAAGATGAAATTCTGGAACTTGGAGCAATACGGGTTCGGAATGGAAAGTGTGTGGACGAATATCAGCAGCTGATACTGGTTCATAATGAAATTCCTGAAACGATCACTGCATTGACGGGAATTGAGAATGCATCTGTCAAAGCAAATGGAATCCCTATTCAAGATGCCTTAGCTGCATTTTATGATTTTATAGGAAGCAGTATGGTGTTGGGGTATTGTATTGATTTTGATAAAAAATTTCTCGAAACTGAAAGCCAAAGAAATGGCATGGATTTTCCAGAAATGGATACCTATGATGTAATGCAGGCTGCAAAAAGCAAAATAAAGGGGTTGAGAAGTTATAAACTCGAAACAATAGCAAACGTATTGGAAATTCCGGCAAAGCAGGAGCATCGTGCACTGGCAGACTGTCAGCTTTTGTATCAGGTGTATTGCAAACTAAATGAAAATGAAGCAGGCTGATGGAAAAAGTAACGCTGTTTTGGGATCTTTTTAGTCTTTTCCCCGCATAGGCGGGGGTGATCCTACGTTCGATGCCTGCAACATAGATGGACAAGTCTTTTCCCCGCATAGGCGGGGGTGATCCCCGCTGCTCTGCGGGAGAGTTCGTACAGTGTTGCTTTTCCCCGCATAGGCGGGGGTGATCCTCTGACGGAATCCCGATTGAACAGCAAAACGGAACTTTTCCCCGCATAGGCGGGGGTGATCCTGCAATGGGGCTGGATGATGCCCGGCGAGAGCACTTTTCCCCGCATAGGCGGGGGTGATCCTTGTTTTCCGATTTCTGACGTGTTCCTAGCTGCCTTTTCCCCGCATAGGCGGGGGTGATCCTGTGATGTCCTTTGCTTTGTAGTAACCGTCCGGCTTTTCCCCGCATAGGCGGGGGTGATCCTTTGATTTTTTCGATGCTTTTGCGGCACAGCAGCTTTTCCCCGCATAGGCGGGGGTGATCCGTTTGTCGGAAACAATTTCATCCGAAAAGAAGCCTTTTCCCCGCATAGGCGGGGGTGATCCTATATATTTTTTTAAGACCGTATTGGTGAAAAGCTTTTCCCCGCATAGGCGGGGGTGATCCTGTGACATCTTCAGCAACAACATAACCATTCGGCTTTTCCCCGCATAGGCGGGGGTGATCCTACAGAGATACACCAAAAAGACGTAGATGATCCCTTTTCCCCGCATAGGCGGGGGTGATCCTGCTGTAACTTTCACGATCGACCCTGATGAAACCTTTTCCCCGCATAGGCGGGGGTGATCCTGACAGACAGCCCATACTCCCGGCATAGATCATCTTTTCCCCGCATAGGCGGGGGTGATCCCTTTCGGATGTTCTCACAAAACACCTGTTCGCTCTTTTCCCCGCATAGGCGGGGGTGATCCTATCACAATGGCATAGATCACTGTGACGATCAGCTTTTCCCCGCATAGGCGGGGGTGATCCCAGTCCACTGCGGAACTTGGGGAAACAATTGAACTTTTCCCCGCATAGGCGGGGGTGATCCTGACATTCGGGAAACCTCTGTTCCATTCGATATCTTTTCCCCGCATAGGCGGGGGTGATCCTGAATTTTCCGTTCACAAATCGAATTTTAAAACCTTTTCCCCGCATAGGCGGGGGTGATCCTATTCTGTGTTTCCTAGATTTTCAAATTGTGAGCTTTTCCCCGCATAGGCGGGGGTGATCCTTTCTGAAACATCTACTTGTGACAACTCACACTCTTTTCCCCGCATAGGCGGGGGTGATCCTGTGTCGGGTTGGCTTGTCTGTGTCCAGATCCTCTTTTCCCCGCATAGGCGGGGGTGATCCTTGTTTTCAATCCTGTAAAGGTCAGTTCCTGATCTTTTCCCCGCATAGGCGGGGGTGATCCTGCTACATGGGCTGGTATCTTTAAGACAGATGACTTTTCCCCGCATAGGCGGGGGTGATCCTTGCATTGGGTGTGCCGTCCAGATTAACCGTGACTTTTCCCCGCATAGGCGGGGGTGATCCTGGTAAAGTAGATGGGATCTGCCTTGATGTAACCTTTTCCCCGCATAGGCGGGGGTGATCCTGAACGACGAAAGAACCAAAGCACAGGTAGAAGCTTTTCCCCGCATAGGCGGGGGTGATCCTGTAGCCATTTGAAAAATTTGCATCAGAATTGTACTTTTCCCCGCATAGGCGGGGGTGATCCTAGTAGATAACTTGTGCAAGTTGAACATGCAGCCTTTTCCCCGCATAGGCGGGGGTGATCCTAAAAGGAGAAATAAAATGGAGTACGCCCTGACCTTTTCCCCGCATAGGCGGGGGTGATCCTAGCACTTTGCACAAGCAAAAACCGCCTTTTTTCTTTTCCCCGCATAGGCGGGGGTGATCCTAACATTTTGGTGCAATTATCGGTTCCGCCGGACTTTTCCCCGCATAGGCGGGGGTGATCCCGATTTCCCGCAAAAAATCAAGCACCTTGTCCCCTTTTCCCCGCATAGGCGGGGGTGATCCTAAAATTGCACATGCTGGAAAAATACAATTATTCTTTTCCCCGCATAGGCGGGGGTGATCCCAAGATCACGATCATCTCCAGCGAGATATTTTTACTTTTCCCCGCATAGGCGGGGGTGATCCCCAAGTGCGAAGCTTGACGGGGAGCGAAACCACCTTTTCCCCGCATAGGCGGGGGTGATCCTTCGTGGTTGAACGATGACCACGAAACAATTTACTTTTCCCCGCATAGGCGGGGGTGATCCCGAAACGATCAAGGTTGGACAGGTTACCGGAACCTTTTCCCCGCATAGGCGGGGGTGATCCTGGCGTTTGGGAACTCTCTCTTGCACAGGTGTACTTTTCCCCGCATAGGCGGGGGTGATCCTGTTGCACAAATCATAAGCTTGTATTTTGTGCACTTTTCCCCGCATAGGCGGGGGTGATCCCGACGGCACGGACACCAACAATCAGGAACTGACCTTTTCCCCGCATAGGCGGGGGTGATCCCACCCGTTGAATTCGAAGTACTGAAATCAATAGCTTTTCCCCGCATAGGCGGGGGTGATCCCATTTTACAGGTGCTTATAACGCAATCAAAAATGCTTTTCCCCGCATAGGCGGGGGTGATCCCAATCAATCGATCTTCGGTACTGCTTAGCAAATCTTTTCCCCGCATAGGCGGGGGTGATCCCAAACCTTTTTGCACAGTATGATGCGGCTTTTTCTTTTCCCCGCATAGGCGGGGGTGATCCCAATATGAAGCATTTTACCAGAAAACGCTTGAACTTTTCCCCGCATAGGCGGGGGTGATCCCGAGAAAGCGAAAACGATCGGGAAGTTGTTGGACTTTTCCCCGCATAGGCGGGGGTGATCCCAGATTCCACGTGATTTTTTCCAGCATATCCGACTTTTCCCCGCATAGGCGGGGGTGATCCTCACACACCACTTTTTCCGCTGAGTGTCAATCACTTTTCCCCGCATAGGCGGGGGTGATCCTCGCTTTCGCAATGCCGGCGTAGTCGTCCCCCTCTTTTCCCCGCATAGGCGGGGGTGATCCTACGTCCTGTGAAGAATGTCTTGCGGAAAAAGGCTTTTCCCCGCATAGGCGGGGGTGATCCCGTACATGACTCTAAAATGAGATAGGTGTATACGCTTTTCCCCGCATAGGCGGGGGTGATCCCGTGTGTCACGCTGCCGTCCGGATTGACGGTAACTTTTCCCCGCATAGGCGGGGGTGATCCTGTGGCGATTTGCCGATTGATCGCATGGAATGTACTTTTCCCCGCATAGGCGGGGGTGATCCTGGACAACAGACGGTACAGCACACGTTCTGACGCTTTTCCCCGCATAGGCGGGGGTGATCCCGGAACGGGCGGAAAAATATCTTGCGAAAATGGCTTTTCCCCGCATAGGCGGGGGTGATCCTGTCTTGTTATCAATAGCAACTCGACCACCGCACTTTTCCCCGCATAGGCGGGGGTGATCCTATTTGAGTTATACTTCCGATGCTGAGAAAAAACTTTTCCCCGCATAGGCGGGGGTGATCCCTGGAAACCGTCTGGAAGTTTTAAGCGTAGAAGCTTTTCCCCGCATAGGCGGGGGTGATCCTAGCTGGCAAATTTTTCGTTGCTTTTATAACCTCTTTTCCCCGCATAGGCGGGGGTGATCCCTGGACTACGTGCATTTTCTTGTTGGCTCTATCCTTTTCCCCGCATAGGCGGGGGTGATCCCGCACCAGAGGATACTTGCATATAAGACCGGTCCTTTTCCCCGCATAGGCGGGGGTGATCCTTTGGGAAAACATCAAAGGCGTGTTCACTGGTACTTTTCCCCGCATAGGCGGGGGTGATCCTGGATTGATTATTTTCTTGCCATGCTTTGCCTGCTTTTCCCCGCATAGGCGGGGGTGATCCCAAATATTGCAATCAGTGCCGCGATTCCTGCAACTTTTCCCCGCATAGGCGGGGGTGATCCTCAGCCCGCCTTTTTCAGCTTTGCGATTGTGTCCTTTTCCCCGCATAGGCGGGGGTGATCCTGCTCGGGGGGACACCCGGAGTGGCATGTGGTACTTTTCCCCGCATAGGCGGGGGTGATCCTGAGAAGATCAGCAACCGCGAAAGCTTCCGCGTACTTTTCCCCGCATAGGCGGGGGTGATCCTGATTTCCGCATCTGCCGGACTGGTAACCCGCGCTTTTCCCCGCATAGGCGGGGGTGATCCTACAGTGCCTTTGCTTCGGCATTGTTTTCAACGCTTTTCCCCGCATAGGCGGGGGTGATCCCAGGTTATACGCAAACAGGATCCATGAAATTTTCCTTTTCCCCGCATAGGCGGGGGTGATCCTTGATCATGCTCCAGAAGCCAAAATAGCCGCTTCTTTTCCCCGCATAGGCGGGGGTGATGTAGTCGTCCCCCTCATAGGTTTCTGCAAAACGTTTCTTTTCCCCGCATAGGCGGGGGTGATCCCAGACGATGAAAACGGCGACTATCTCACGATCTCTTTTCCCCGCATAGGCGGGGGTGATCCTCTACGAAAAATTAAAAGAACGTCGTGAAACCGCTTTTCCCCGCATAGGCGGGGGTGATCCTCGATCATAATTCAACTTCCTTTCTGCTTCTTTCTTTTCCCCGCATAGGCGGGGGTGATCCCAGCATAGCTTTTCCGGCAGCTGTGAGGGCTGGCTTTTCCCCGCATAGGCGGGGGTGATCCCCGCAGATTTTTCCCAAAGTCCATTATATCACCCTTTTCCCCGCATAGGCGGGGGTGATCCCTTCTTGTTGTCGTATACCTCTGTGATGCCATAACTTTTCCCCGCATAGGCGGGGGTGATCCCGGCGGTCTGATCGTCCTCCGGTTCGGTGGCTGCTTTTCCCCGCATAGGCGGGGGTGATCCCTCGAAGTACTCCTCGTCAAACTCGTTGTCTGGCTTTTCCCCGCATAGGCGGGGGTGATCCTCCGGTTAAGCGTCCACCGTTCCACGTCGGCAACTTTTCCCCGCATAGGCGGGGGTGATCCTATTTATCGGAATATTTTCTTCACTTTCCGCGGCTTTTCCCCGCATAGGCGGGGGTGATCCCTTGATCGAAGTGTTCCGCGGACTGTACCACTACTTTTCCCCGCATAGGCGGGGGTGATCCTTTTAGCACATACCAAAATTACGAAGCCGGAAACTTTTCCCCGCATAGGCGGGGGTGATCCCCGTTGCAACGTCTATTTCATTGCTGAATTCTGCTTTTCCCCGCATAGGCGGGGGTGATCCTAGCCAGTGCACGGCGTTGTGCTTTGGCTGGTGCTTTTCCCCGCATAGGCGGGGGTGATCCTACTTATTATGCGCTTGACAACAAACAAGACAAACTTTTCCCCGCATAGGCGGGGGTGATCCTGCGGACAGCTTCGCAGACGGCGTTCTGATGCCCTTTTCCCCGCATAGGCGGGGGTGATCCCATTGAAACAATTCTTGACAATTCTGTATAAAGCTTTTCCCCGCATAGGCGGGGGTGATCCTCGGAATAAAAGGCGGTTCATATCGCAATTACGCTTTTCCCCGCATAGGCGGGGGTGATCCATGCTCTGCGTTATAGAGCCTGTCCTCTCCTTTCTTTTCCCCGCATAGGCGGGGGTGATCCTAAATACTGGTGTTGGCATAATCCAAAGAAATTCTTTTCCCCGCATAGGCGGGGGTGATCCCAGTCTACTAGAATAGGATTCAAGAGCTTTCATCTTTTCCCCGCATAG
>UMID01020827.1_pt1 | contig 12322 bp, 9 predicted proteins | sample 1965691 | NCBI WGS metagenome assembly UMID01 (sample SAMEA4836115, study PRJEB28245) | human gut metagenome | biome: gut microbiome; material: fecal sample | place: Denmark | collected 2008 | reverse complement strand
GCGGGTGCAAAGATAAGTATATTTTTTAATACCGCAATAACTTAAAGGGAAATTTTTACCAATTTCTGACTCGTGGAAATATAAATGCATTTTTGTTAGAATAAATATGTAGATAAACAGCTATTTATGCGACATATTTTATAAATTTACGCACTGAAACGATCAAAACAATATAAACACTCTATTACTATGTCATCACTGGCGATTATTGTTATAATAGTTTTGTTAGCTGCCTTCATCTATATGTGGGCAAAGTGCCAGTCACTCCAGAAAGAGGTGCATTCGAAGGAAAACAAAGAGAATGAACTTAAAAAGTTGGCTCTGGTTTTGCAGAACATCAATGCTTACTTCTTATTGATTGACAAGGATTTTGTGGTTTGTGACACCAATTATTATTCTTTAAACCGTCTTCCGATTCAGGTAGGTGGAGTTACCAAAAGAGTCGGAGATTTGCTGCATTGTAGAAATGCGATTGCAGCCGGTGAATGTGGCCAGCATGAACAATGCAAACTATGTTGTATCCGTGCGTCTATCGGAAAAGCTTTTTACAAGAAAGCAAGTTTTAAAAATCTGGAAGCTTCCATGAAGCTATTAAGTGAGGATGAAACGAAGGTGACTCCTTGCGATGTATCGGTATCGGGTACTTATTTGAATGGTGAAGATTATATGGTGTTGACTGTTTATGATGTGACGGAGCTGAAAAATGCGCAAAGGCTGCTGTCTATTGAAAGAGAACATTCCATTTCTGCTGATAAATTGAAATCTGCCTTTATTGCTAATATGAGTCACGAGGTACGTACACCGCTAAATGCAATTGTCGGATTTTCCGGTTTGATGGTATCGGCTTCCAGTGAAGAGGAACGAAAAATGTATGCTGATGTTATTGCAGAGAATAATGAACGCTTGTTGCGCCTGGTGAATGATATTTTCGATCTTTCTCAAATAGAATCGGGAACAGTAGATTTTGTTTATACGGAGTTTGATGCCAATGATTTGCTAAGAGAGTTGGAGGGAATTTTTAAGACGAAATTGAATAACTCGTCGGTGGAATTGGTTTGTGAGGCACACATACAACCTATAATGATGTATTCGGAACGGGAACGTATCATTCAGGTATTGTCCAACCTGTTACATAATGCAATGAAATTCACCGAATCGGGTGAAATTCGTTTGGGTTGCAGCCTGAAAGGAACGGAAGAGGTTTGCTTTGTTGTGTCCGATACAGGCATTGGCATACCGAAAGAGGAACAGAAAAAAATATTCTCACGTTTCATAAAACTTGATCGTGAAATGCAGGGGACAGGACTTGGACTGACTCTTTCGCAAACGATCATCCAAAATCTGGGTGGAAATCTTGAACTTGATTCGGAAATTAACCGGGGATCTACTTTCAGCTTTGTGTTGCCACGGGTGATAAAACCGGGACTAATAAAGTCACAGGCAATAAAGTAATCTCCAATCGCTAGGTATTGTATCTATTAAATGATGATTGGCATACTTCTAAATAAGAGGGCCTGCAAAAATCTCTAAAATAAATTACCCTCACTACAACCGTGAAGTGCATCCCAAAGGTTTTATAACCGACTAAAGGGGAGCACTTCACTGTAGTGAGGGTAATTTTATAAGTTCAAAGCTGTTTGAATAGCCTCTTACTTTTTTGTGAACAGGATGAACACTTAGTCTTTACGACTTAGGTGCATCCTTATCTTTGTCTCCGGTTCCCGGAGATGCTTTGCCGGAAGTAGAATTTCCGCCGGATGTAGCAGAACTGCTGCTTGATGGAGTAGCACCGGAAGCGGTGGCACCAGAGGATGCCGCATCAGGAGCTGCTGCATTAGAAACGGTTGCACCAGGCTTAGCTGTACTTGCCCCGGTTGCTCCTCCTGTATGTGCAGAAGTTGCGGTAGGACGGGCAGCATTAGCGTTACTTGCACTGACATTGACAGTGGCAGGTTGAGCCTGAACTTCCCAGTGGAACGGTTCGAAATTGGAGTTTGGATCTACCCAAGACGGTTTCTTGGAAGCATAGATAATAAACGGAGCAATAACAACGATAATGGCACCGATAATCAGTACGGAGAACCAAACGGTGTTGCTACCTGTAGAGATCTGGCTGGGCGGGATGAAGCTGAGGATAAAGGCAAGCAATGATCCGCAGAAACCAAGACCGCCAACAAACCACATCAAACCGTTACCTGACTTACCGATACGGAACGGACGGTTGAGTTTCTTCATCTTATAACGCAATGCGATAGCTCCGGAGAACATCAACAAGTACATAATCAGATAAAGAATAACTGTCAGCTGTGACAGAATCTGATAGAAGCTCTGTACGGACGGCATAACGACGAACAACAGACTTAATACAGTAACAGCGATACCTTGTACGAACAGGATATTCTTCTGTACACCCAGTTTGTTTGTTTTCTGGAAGAACGGAGGCATATACCCCGCTTTACCTACGGCAAATATACCTTTTGACGGACCGGCAACCCATGTTAATACACCTGCCAGTACACCAAATGCAAGAGCGACAGCAATGATTGGTGACAACCAGGAAGCATGAATATATCTGAAATAGTTGTCGAAGCCGACGAGTAGACTTTGAGTCAGGTTGATATCTTTTGCAGGGATAATCACACCTAATGCAAAAGTACCCAAAACGAAGATCAACACTGTGATAAGTGCACCGATGAATACGGCTTTCGGATAGTTTTTGGAAGGGTTCTCTACGTCTTTTACGTGGATACCACCCATTTCCATACCGGCATAAAACAAGAAGATACTGGCAGCAAGAACAACATTATCAAAGTTGGTAAAGTCGGGGAAGAAGCTGCTGTTGAAATCCATATTGGAATGTCCGCCGCTTGCCAGATAAATGATTCCCAAGATAATCAACAGGGCAGCCGGGATAATTGTACCGACCATACCACCGATTTTAGCAACCTTACCTACCCAGCTCATACCTTTCAGGGAAATGAAAGTAGCCAGCCAGTAGATGATAAGCACTACGACGAGCGTATAATACTTATTGTTTGCCAGTGACATGTCATGTACGTCATTCATTCCGATGAAAGCGATAGATACGGCACCAAACGTTAACACTGTCGGATACCAGATCGTACTTTCGATCCATTGTACCCAAATGGCGAGGAATCCCAGTTTTTTGCCGTAGGCTTCGCCTACCCACCGGAACACACCACCCTGCTTATCCTGAAACATCGCCGCCAACTCTGCTGCAACGAGCGATGTAGGGATTAGAAAGACAATAGCTGCAAAAAGATAATAGAAGGCCGAACTCATTCCATATACGGCCTCGGCTGGTAGTCCACGCAAGGATACTACTGCCGTAACATTCATGATAGCCAGGGTAAACACACCCAGCTTCACTGCATTTTTAATATTCGCCATAAGTTAAGGTTTTAAGTGAAAAATATTTTAAAGTCAGTGTTATAACAACATTTTGCGTGAGATGTTTCCGCAATCTCTTTCAAAGTTCGTTAATTAACATCCCCGAAATGGGAGATTGTAACCCCGGATTTACTTCTTCCGAAACAATCGCTTTCTCCAATTGTTTTTAAGCAATCTAAATTATAAATGAATCATTTTATTATAAACTAAGTAGTTATGAAATCAGCGCTTTCAGATTTTATTTCCGGGAAAAAGGGAATCTATGGTATTCTTCACATTATTATATTAGTAATGTCCCTATTCCTGGTTATTAGTATCTCGGTAGATACTTTTAAGGGAATTCCTTTCTATACACAGTCTTCGTATATGAAAGTACAGCTATGTATCTGTCTTTGGTTTCTTTTTGATTTTGTATTGGAGTTCTTTCTGGCAAAACATAAGGGACGTTATTTGCGGACGCATTTTATCTTTTTATTGGTGGCGATTCCTTATCAGAATATTATCGCCTATTATGGGTGGACATTTTCGGATGAGATCACCTATCTTCTCCGTTTCATACCTTTATTGAGAGGAGGATATGCGCTTGCCATTGTGGTCGGCTGGTTGACCTACAATCGTGCTTCGAGTTTGTTTGTCTCTTATCTGACGATGTTGTTGGCAACGGTCTATTTTTCCAGTCTGGCATTTTTTGTGCTTGAGCATCGGGTGAATCCCTTGGTGAATGGTTATGGAGATGCTTTGTGGTGGGCTTTTATGGATGTCACTACCGTCGGTTCGAATATCATAGCGCAGACGGTGACCGGACGTGTACTTTCCGTTTTGTTGGCTGCCCTGGGTATGATGATGTTCCCTATCTTTACAGTTTATATCACAAATCTGATTCAGCAATCTAACAAACGTAGAAAACAATATTACGAAGAGGAGGAACTAGAGAAAAAGGCTTCCGAGAAAAAAGAATTGGCAGAAAAAGCAGCCGTACAGAAAGCAAGCACATCATAATGTGCTTGCGGATAAGATGAAAAAACAGATGAAGTGATGATGACGGTAAAGTGTTGAAAACCAAAGATGAATTACTTTTCTTAATACTATAATTACTTTTCTTTATAAGCGGCGAAGGAAAAGGGGTGGAAAAGAGGTATTACTTTCTATCTTTGTTGAGAAGAGATAAGACACGACGCTGTTATAACCGTTATTGAATGAATCAAACTTTACCTTATCCGGGTTAATAACAGCTATCTCATTTTAATAACTAGAGTTGTTCAGGGGTAAGTTCAATTTGTAGCATTTGAAAAATGATGCCGTTTGTATTGAAACATTGGCGGGAAATCAAGAGGGTAAGGGGAATAGAAAAAGGTTACTATCAATAGATAGTAACCTTTACCTTTCTTATAAAAGAGATTGAGAGAATTTTAGTCAACAACGGTGATATGGTTGTTGCTAAATACATTCAATTCCAGCTTGTTCATGATGTATTGAATAGCTAACTGCGCTTTCACGGAGTTGCCCGAACCATCCAAAGGAGGAGCAAATGCGGCAATACCGAACTGTCCGGGCAGTACGCCCATCACACCGCCACCTACACCTGTTTTTGCAGGAATACCGGAAGTGTACATCCAGTCGCCGGTATGTTCGTAGAAACCTACGGCGGCAATCATGGCAGTGATTTTAGGAGCCAGGACGGCATCAAAAACTTCTTTTTTAGTCACAGGGTTCACACCACCGTTGGCGATTGTACCGGCTGCGATGGAAAGCTGCAATGCGGTAACTCCCAATGAACACTGGCGGGTGTAAAGGTCTAATGACATATCCGGGTCATCATAAATCCGGTTGTAATTCTTCAATAGCCATGCGATAGAACGGTTGTTGAAGTTGGTGTCCGATTCCGACTTGTACAATTCATCAATCAGTTGCGGGGCACTGCCGCATAGGTCTGTCACATTTCCTACGATGGCATCCCATTTCTTGGCAGAGTCACCAATGGGCTGCACCATACTGCAGGCAGAGATGGCTCCGGCATTTACCAGTGGGGTAGACGGATGATCGTTCTCCAACAAGATAGCGATGATTGAATTGAAGGGCAAGCCTGTTGCGTCGGCTCCAATCTTGTCCAGAATCTCTTTAGCACCGTATTGACGCAGTGCCAGGATAGCCGTATGTACTTTGGATACGGATTCTATACCGAAGCGATAGTCAGTATCTCCCACATGGATGGTCTGCCCGTTGAGCAGGCAGACACTGATTCCAAAGAGATCCTTGTTGACATTTGCCAGATAAGGAATATAGTCGGCATTCTTGCCGCCGGTATTGGCCTTTACCTGATCGTATGCCTCCTGTACCACTTCTTTCAATTGAGCGAGTGTTACTTTTTTATCCATAGATCATTTTATTTTTTTACGGTTTTACGACGACCACCGTGGTTGAACATCTTGGCTTCTACCGGAAGATTCTTTTCTTGAGCCATACGGGTAGGAGTTGGATATTCCAGTTTTTCCAGTTCGGCGATGGCATTGTTGATGTCGCCCAGAAGCATATCTGCCATGTCACGGCTGAATCCCTGACGAACAACGACACGCATCACTACATAATCTTCCAGTTTAGAAGGCAATGTATAAGCAGGAACCATCCAACCATGTTGAGATAGTTTGTCTTGCAAATCATACAAAGTCCATTTGGCGCTCTTTGCATATTCCGGTTTCAGATACCAGATGAATAGCGGGTTCACAACATCTTCTGAGTAGTTAACGAACGGAACCATCTTGGCTATTTCACTATGGATATATTTGGCAATTTGCAGGGAGTTGTACTGCACTTCTTTGTAACCCTGGAATCCTAAGCGGATGAATTGATAATATTGTCCCAGAATTTGTGCGGCCGGACGAGAGAAGTTCAAACCTACCTGTGTGATGTTGGCGCCCAGATAGTTGACGCTGAATGACATTTCTTCGGGCAGATATTCTTTGCCTTTCCAACAAACCCATCCGAGTCCCGGATATACCAAACCAAACTTGTGGCCGGATACGCTGATAGAAAGTACCCATTTCAAACGGAAGTCCCATTTCTTTTCCGGATACAGGAACGGAAGGATGAAACCACCACTGGCGGCATCTACGTGGATAGGGATGTCATAACCGGTCTTGGCATTGTAAGCATCCAGAGCTTTATCCAATGCTTCGACATCATCATTCAGTCCAGTCCATGTAACACCTTGAATCGGTACGATACAGATGGTGTTTTCATCACACATTTTCAAAGCTTCTTCGGGGTCAAGAGTGGTTTTTTCAAGTGTCAAAGGCACTTCACGCATTTCAATCTGCCACAACTGTGCAAACTTTTCCCAAACAACCTGGAAACCTGTAGAAATAACAAAGTTTGGTTTATCAAATGGTTTGCCCTGTGCTTGTCTTTTCTTACGCCAACGCAACCAGGCAGCTACACCACCCAACATACATGCTTCTGAAGAACCGATAGCCAAAGCACCTGTTTTCCAGGTATCTTTTTCAGGAGAGTTCCACAAGTTGGCAACGATGTTGATACATTTACCGTTCATCACAGCGATACGCGGATATTCTGTTTCATCAATGTAGTTGATGTTGATGGCCTCATTCATCAGCTTGGTAGCATATTCGTCCATATAAGTGGTAACGAAAGTAGCCAGATTCAAACGGGGCTGAGTTTGAGCAAATGTTTCATCTTTCACCATTTGATAGGCGACTTCAGGAGTAGTAGGTCCATCAGGTATTTTCTCTACCGGAGAGGGTTGTAACATTCTGTCTGAACCAAATACATCGGTTTTTGCATCACCTTTTCTGAAATTTAAATCTTCCATACTAATTTGTTTTTTTAAAGGTTTAGGGCGATGGGGATTTTCCCCGTCGAATTTCCCACAACAACAGCAGATAGGTTTGAAAGTTTCCGGCTTTTACATTATTTGGCGTTTATTAAGGGGGCGAGTTTTCCTGTATGGAAGAGCTTCCCGGCACATTGGCAGATCTTGCTTTGACTTCCTCCTAACAAAGGAACATTCTCATCGCAATGAGAAATTATTCTCATTACTATGAGAATTTTTTCTCAAAGGGATGAGAATGGTTTGAGAATAGAATCCTGCTCGTAGCACCTTGTAGCATCATAATCCACTGATAACGGTTGACTGTTTTTTTATCTTATTCCTGAATTTTATTGATTCAAAGAATGGTTTTGATGCTTTTAAAGCAATAAAGTCCGGATATACGTCTTTTGAACTTTATAAGAAGACTATTGTTTTCTTCAAACCTAAACTTTTAACGAATAAGCATTATGAAGATACAGACGGGACGGGGAACAATTCCTCTTATTACTTTAATTGCCATCTGGTCTATTTCGGCATTGACTTCATTGCCGGGACTGGCTGTTTCACCTATATTGGGTGATCTTACGAAGATATTTCCGAAAGCTACGGATCTGGACATACAGATGTTGACTTCGCTACCATCACTGCTCATTATTCCTTTTATATTGCTGGGTGGTAAACTGACAGAGAAAGTCGATTATGTCCGTGTATTAAAGGTCGGACTCTGGCTTTTTGCCGCGAGCGGCATTTTGTATCTGATTTCCAATCGAATGTGGCAATTAATTGTGGTAAGTGCTTTGCTCGGTATCGGTTCCGGTTTGATTATCCCTTTATCTACCGGATTGGTTTCCAGATATTTTGTGGGAACCTATCGGGTGAAACAGTTTGGATTAAGCTCCGCTATTACTAATTTCACGTTAGTGATAGCAACTGCCGTAACGGGGTATCTTGCAGAAGTCAGCTGGCATCTACCTTTTCTTGTCTATCTCCTCCCATTGATTTCCATTCTGCTGGTAGGACATTTAAAAGAAGACCGGACGGGAGAAGTCGCTTTTACACCTTCTTCTGCAGATACTACAAAAGACAACGAACCCTCCGAACAATCTACTTCCATAGATATAGGAGGCAGCAAGTACGGTATTCACATCAAATATTTGATAGAGTTGATGCTCTTCTATGGCGTGATAACATATATCGTGGTAGTAGTGATCTTCAATCTACCTTTCTTAATGGAAAAGCATCACTTTTCCAGTGGCAATTCCGGATTGATGATTTCGCTTTTCTTTCTGGCCATCACTGCTCCGGGGTTTTGCCTGGACAAGATTGTAGCCATGCTGAAAGGACGTACAAAAGCATACAGCCTGCTGTCGATGGCATTGGGATTGTTATTAATCTGGATAGCTCCGATCGAATGGCTGATTATTCCCGGATGTATCCTGGTTGGTTTGGGATATGGCATTATTCAACCTATGCTTTATGATAAGACCACCCAGACCGCACTGCCGCAAAAGACCACATTGGCTTTGGCGTTTGTGATGATGATGAATTATCTGGCTATCTTGCTTTATCCCTTTATTGTCGATTTTTTCCAGTGGATATTCCATACCCAATCACAGGAGTTTCCTTTTATCTTTAATCTTCTGATAACTATTGTTACTCTTTTCTGGGCATATCGGCGCCGTAATACCTTTTTGTTTAACGACCAATTAAAATAGAAAATGAAGAATAAGAAACTGGAAGCCAACCTTAGCATGGCTGTCTCGAAAGTATTTAGCGGTTTAAATATGAATGCTTTAAAGTATCTTCTGCCTTTGTGGATGAGTCCATTGACAGGAGCCACGCTTCGTTGCACATTTGCAGCGGTTGCTTTTTGGGTGATCGGGTGGTTTATGCCTCCGGAGAAATCGTCAGCCAGAGATAAATGGCTCCTCTTTCTGTTGGGGGCTTTGGGACTTTATGGCTTTATGTTTCTCTATCTGGCCGGATTGAGCAAAACAACTCCTGTCTCCAGTTCCATATTTACCAGTCTCCAGCCTATTTGGGTTTTTCTTATAATGATATTCTTTTATAAGGAGAAGGCGGGCGCTAAAAAAATAATAGGAATTTCTATCGGTCTGATAGGAGCGTTGGTTTGCATCCTAACCCAGCAAAGCGATGATTTGGCCTCTGATGCTTTTACGGGGAATATGCTTTGTCTTCTAAGTTCTGTGGTGTATGCTGTCTATCTGATTCTTAGCCAACGCATCCTCACGGCCATTGGAGCAATAACGATGTTGCGATATACCTTTTCCGGTGCTGCCGTGTCTGCCATTATAGTCACGTTTATTACAGGATTTGATGCCCCGGTATTCTCCATGCCGTTCCATTGGACGCCTTTCCTTATTCTGATGTTCGTATTGATTTTCCCGACCACTATCAGTTATATGCTGCTGCCTGTCGGTTTGAAATATCTGAAGACAACGGTAGTCGCTATCTATGGTTATTTGATTCTGATTGTGGCGACCATTGCTTCCCTTGCTCTAGGACAAGATCGTTTTAGCTGGACGCAGACATTTGCAATCATTTTTATCTGTATTGGAGTTTACTTGGTTGAAGTAGCCGAAAGTAAAGAAAAGTAAAGAAAAAAGGCATTCCATCACGGAATGCCTTTCATTATTTCATCATCATGTTTTATAGAGAGGAGTTGATTGCTTGCGCTATGGACTTGAATTCTTCATCCGACAATTTCAGTTTCGGATTCGAAAACAACATATCCGATTCCTTTTGAATAGGAATTAAATGAATATGTGCATGGGGTACTTCCAGTCCGATAACAGCTTCGCCTACCTTTTGGCAAGGGAATGCTTTTTTAATGGCATAGGCTACTTGCTTTGCAAACACGTGCATAGCAGCCAGGTCTTCATCGCTCAAATCGAAAATATAGTCTACTTCCTGTTTGGGCACTACCAATGTATGTCCCTTTACCAATGGATTGATATCGAGAAAAGCAAAAAACTTTTCGTTTTCTGCCACCTTGTAGCAGGGGATTTCTCCTGCGATGATTCTACTGAATATTGTTGCCATAACTTTTATTGATAAATTAAGGCAAGCCTCACATGGAGACCTGCCTTTACGTTAAATTGATATGTTTACTACTTCCAGTGCAATTTTACCTTGTGGAACAGTAATTTCTGCTACATCACCCACCTTCTTGCCAAGCAGACCTTGTGCAATCGGGGTATTAACGGAAATCTTCCCTTCCTTCAGGTTAGCTTCACTTTCTGAAACGATGGTATAAATCATCTTCATGCCATTCTTTACATTCTTCAGTTCCACCTTATTTAAAATCTGTACGGAATCTGTTTTCAATTTAGATTCATCGATGATTTTGGCATCTGCAATGGTAGCTTTCAGTTTGTTGATACGCATTTCGAGCATACCTTGCGCTTCTTTTGCTGCATCGTATTCAGCGTTTTCAGACAAGTCTCCTTTATCTCTGGCTTCGGCTATTGCCGCAGAGATCTTCGGGCGTTCCACTGTTTCCAGTTCCTTCAGTTCCGCCATCAGTTTCTTGTAACCTTCTTCTGACATATAAGCCATGATGTTTTCCTCCTTTAATTGTTTTAAATGGTCATATAAACAAAAAAGAATTCCAACATGAGCCATGTTGGAACCCTCTTTTCATTATTTCTTTGCAAAGATAGCCTTTTAAGTGATACGTGTCAAGTGAAAAAAGATGCTATGTAACATATTTAAATGAAATATGCTAAATTATAACAACTTAGAGCAATGACTTGACAGCTGCTTCCAAATCCTTAATGTCTTCGCCACGAAGCTTCAATTCGTTGTTACGATTAATCAAAAAGATAGATGGAACCTGACGAACATTATATACGGCTACGTTGGTAGAGTAAACTCCGTTTCCATCGCGCACACAGACCCATGGAAGATTATCTGCCGCTGTTTTCCAGTAGTGTTCGTCCGCGTCGAGAGATACTTGGTATATTTCCAGTCCTTGTTTTGCGTATTCATTATATAGTTCGCGAAGCATCAGGTTGTGAGGAGCTCCGGCAGGCGACTGGAATACAGAGAAATCGAGCAAAACGACTTTGCCTTTCAGGTCGGTCAGCTTGCGCACATTTCCTTTCACATCACGCAAGGCAATGTCGATAATACCGGTTTCTACGATTTTGTCCTGTGGAATTTCCAGAGCTTTTGTTTGCGGCTGACGCGTGTTCTTCATTCCTTTGATTACAATATTATAAAGGTTCTTGGAACGTACCGCATGAGGAAACGCATTGTTGAGGCTCGTAGCAACAGCTGCGAAACATTTCACATCGTCTTTATTGTTCAACGGATCGAATATCAGATAATTATTGAGCTTCTGGAACAGGGCAAAGTAAGCTGCAGCCGTGTTGGGAGCAGCAAAAATATAGTTCACTTTGACATCTTCCTTATAGTTGTTGAGCAATGTTGCCAGGCTGTCTTCAAATACATCATGCCCTATTCCGTTGCTGCGCAGGGATGCCAGTAAATTGTCCACCTCTTTTTGAAGGCGAATCTGCTTCAACGTCAGTTCTTTTATCTTATTGCTGTTTTCCGAACCTTCCACCGTATAAGTAGTAGAGAAATCCACATACGGAGCTTTGATTTGAATCGTTTCGATAGAATCTACAGAAAAATTGATGATTTTGTCGTCAATCCGCAAACGGTAAAATTCGGGTGACTCGGGACGAGGCTGCTTGAAACTGAATGTACCTTCCCCTTTCAGCTTCACTGAATCGAGCGGAACAATACCTTCCAGACCGGAAGCTTCGAGATAAAGCATTTTACCGTCGGCTCCTGATACATCTCCGTTCACCTGGAATTTAGGGCCGGAACTACAAGCAGTAATAGTAAGTGCGGCGAGCGCTGCAAAAGTAACCTTTTTCATATAGTGTGTGTTATTAACGAGATGCAAATATACTTCTTTTCGAGATTAGTCAAAGCATTTTGCTGTGTTCTTCATCCTAATTTTGAAAAAAAATCAGTTCGCCACTAACTTTTTACCTCATTTCCACCTAATTACCACGATAAATGTATATCTTTGCAGGAATTTTGAAAGAA
>UMID01020794.1_pt1 | contig 12387 bp, 10 predicted proteins | sample 1965691 | NCBI WGS metagenome assembly UMID01 (sample SAMEA4836115, study PRJEB28245) | human gut metagenome | biome: gut microbiome; material: fecal sample | place: Denmark | collected 2008 | reverse complement strand
CGCAGGCTGGCCCCGCAATCGCCCGGGACGAAGATCGCAAGCGGCCGCCACCGGCTGGTCTTCGGCCTCGCCCCGCAAAACGAAGGGCAATGACCCCAAAAGCCACGCACGGACGAAAACCAGCCGACGATACGAAAAACCGCCACCGACCCATAAACGAACCCTAAAAACCGCTTTTGCCTATGACGCAATAAACAGACACCGGAATTCCCCCGTTGCACACCGGATCGGCCCGCCGACCCGAAACATCCGATTCAACCGAACACCTAATAAACCCATCATTTTATGAAAAAATACGCAATCATCCTTACCGCCGCGCTCTTCGTATGCGCATTCTCCGGATGCGACGAAGAGGCAACCCTCCCCTACATCCCGGTCGAAAAACCGGACGACAACACGCCGCCCGAAGGAGACGACCCCGACACCTATACCGTCGCCTACCGGCTCGACAAGGTGCTGCTGTGCGCGCCCGAGAATCCGAACGGCACCGACATCTACGGCAAACTGGACTATTTCCCTTCGCTGCGCATGACGCTCAACGTGTCGCCGCTCGCAACCACCGTCACGTTCGACAACGGCGACATCCCTTTCGTACCGTTCCCCGAAGCGCTGTCCGAAGGCCCCATCCAGTGTGTGCTGGACAGCAACGTCATCCCCAACGTGCTGCGGGTCAAAGGTTCGGACACGGTCATCGCCACCTTCGACGCGGACGGTTTTACGACCCAGTTCCAACTGGACAGCAAACTCCTGACATACAAATACAAATTCAAGAGACTCTAATACCATCCGACCATGAAAAAACTCAACAGACATAAAATACTCTCCGCGGCGTGCATCGCCGCGCTGCCGCTGCTCGTAGTCGCCTGCCTCGAATTCGACGGCATCATCCAGCCGGGCCGGGCCCTGACCGATTCGGAAATCGAAGTGACGGCCCAGCTCCGGGTCTCGCCGGGCGAAGACGGCTCGGGAAAGGTCGTATTCGCCGTATTGGCCCCCAAGGCATGGAACCTCCGCGACAATGCCACGCTCTATTTGACCACCAAGGACTACAACGCGATCCAGAACCAGCCCGAAGTTGTGAACGAACAACTCACCCTGATGCCCGCCGAGGAAAAAGACCCCAAGAACGGCCTTTCGTGGGCGGACTCCTTCATGAGCGTCATCGGCCGCGGCGGCAACGACCCCCAGACGGCAATGGAGTGGGTCGTATGGCGTTCATCGACCAAATTCATATTCGATGACAAGATCGAAGTGGACGGACAGGAAGTCGAGACGGCCGACGTGCATGCCGACGTCAGGATCAAAATGAAGACCGGCGCCGTTCCCCTGACCTGCGAACTGGGTTACTCGTATTGCTACGACACGTTCGGCCTCAAACGCGACGAACAGCGTTTCGCCGAGGCATTCAAGCCCATCGAAACCTACAACCAGGTGTTTACCACCACGCCCTCGGTATTCCGCTACGGCGACGTCTTCGGCATCACCTTCTCCTACGGGGGCACGGCACTGAAAGACGCCGGGGAGGTATATCTTTGCGGCACGGCAATCCATGACGGCGGGCAGAAGGCCGAGGTCTCGGCCGCAATCCCGCGCAACCGCATGGAACTAATCAGTTCCCGTTTCGAGAAATACCTCTACCCGAAGGATTTCTTCGGCCTTCCGTCCGACGCCGTGATCGAAGAACTCTACTTCTATTTCATCAATGCCGACGGCAGCATCGTCGTCAAGGACGATGAAAACGGCGGGCAGGAGTTCTTCGTCGAACAGTCCGACGAATAACCGCCCGCCCGGGATACCACCCCTCAGAGACGCGAAGCCTGTGCCGCACCTTGCGACACAGGCTTCGCCCGTTTCCAGCCCTGAAAACGGCGGCGGAATCCCCCGTCCCCACCCCAAACGGCAGCCTTTCCGGGACAAAAAAATCCCCGGGCGGCGATGCCACCCGGGGAAAATCATGCGGCACGAGCGGCCGCCCGTCGCAAATTACTTGCGGTAAATCTTCGTATAACCGTAGATAGCCTCGTCACCGAGCTCCTCTTCGATACGCAGCAGCTGGTTGTACTTGGCCATACGATCCGAACGCGATGCCGAACCGGTCTTGATCTGACCCGAGTTGGTTGCCACGGCGATGTCTGCGATCGTCGAATCCTCGGTCTCGCCCGAACGGTGCGACGTAACCGACGTGTAACCTGCACGGTGAGCCATCTCGATGGCGTCGAGCGTCTCGGTCAGCGTACCGATCTGGTTTACCTTGATCAGGATCGAGTTGGCGCAACCGGTCTCGATACCCTTCTTCAGGAAATCTACGTTGGTCACGAACAGGTCGTCGCCCACGAGCTGGCATTTGTCGCCGATCTCGGCGGTCAGCAGCTGCCAACCTTCCCAGTCGTTCTCCGACATACCGTCCTCGATCGAGTCGATGGGGTATTTCGCTACGAGCGACTTGAGGTACTCTACCTGCTCCTTCGAGCTGCGCTTGGCACCCTTCTCGCCTTCGAACTTGGTGTAGTCGTACACGCCGTCGGCGTAGAACTCCGACGAAGCGCAGTCCATGCCGATCGACACATCGCCGCCTTCGCATTTGCGGCCGGGCTTGTAACCGGCCATCTTGATTGCCTCGAGGATCGACTCGATAGCGTCCTCCGTACCGTTCAGCGCGGGAGCGAAACCGCCCTCGTCACCGACCGCCGTCGAAAGGTTGCGCTTGTGGAGCACCTTCTTCAGGTTGTGGAACACCTCGGCGCCCATGCGGATAGCCTCCTTGAACGAGGGGGCACCCACGGGACGGATCATGAACTCCTGGAATGCGATCGGGGCGTCCGAGTGCGAACCGCCGTTGATGATGTTCATCATCGGGACGGGCAGCGTCTTGGCGTTCGCGCCGCCGATATAGCGGTAGAGCGGCATGCCGAAGTAGTCGGCAGCGGCACGTGCAACGGCCAGCGACACGCCGAGGATGGCGTTTGCGCCGAGCTTCGACTTGGTAGGCGTACCGTCGAGCGCGATCATGGCCTTGTCGATACCCACCTGGTCGGCAACGTTCATGCCGATGATGGCCGGGGCAATCACCTCGTTGACATTCTTGACGGCGTTCAGTACGCCCTTGCCCAGGTAACGGCCCTTGTCGCCGTCGCGGAGCTCGAGCGCTTCGTGCTCGCCCGTCGATGCGCCGCTCGGAACGGCTGCGCGTCCGAATGCACCCGAAACGGTGCGAACTTCGACCTCGATGGTCGGATTGCCTCGCGAGTCGAGGATTTCCCTTGCGTGAATCTCTACAATCTGCATAGTTGTAAACGTTTGAATTTATGGTTTGAAATAATGACTTCCTTTTTTGCACCGCAAAGGTACAAAATAATTGTGAATTGAGGTTTCCTAATTGTTATTTTTTTCACGAACGGCGCCTCGGGTTTCGGGGGAATCCCATAAATTATTATCTTTGCCCCCGAATGCACCCCATATACCCCTAAACAACTATCAATTAATGCGAAAAGTCCTCTCCTTCTCCTTGTTCCTGATGCTGGGACTCGTCATCTCCCAACTCCTCCCGGGGGCGCTCGGTGCAGGATACGCAAGCTTCAAAACCTGCTCCGACACCCTGCTTTACGTCTGCCTGGGGTTCATCATGATCAACGTGGGGCGCGAATTCGAGATCGACAAATCCCGCTGGCGCTCCTACACGGCCGACTACTTCATCGCCATGGCCACCGCGGCGCTGCCCTGGATACTCATCGTACTCTACTATATTTTCGTCCTGCTGCCGCCCTCGCTGTGGGGCAGCGCCGCGGCCTGGAAGGAAAACCTGCTGCTGAGCCGTTTCGCAGCCCCGACCTCGGCCGGCATCCTCTTCACGATGCTCGCGGCGCTGAGCCTCAAGCAAAGCTGGATCTACAAAAAGATACAGGTGCTGGCGATTTTCGACGACCTGGACACCATCCTGCTGATGATCCCCCTGCAAATCCTGATGATCGGCCTGCGGTGGCAAATGTTCGCCATCATCGCCATCGTCGTCGTGCTGCTGGCCGCCGGCTGGCGCTGGCAGGCGCGGTGGAACGTACGGCAGGACTGGAAAACCATCCTCGGGCTGGCCGTCGTGGTCTGCGCCCTGACGCAGGCGGTCTACATCGCCACGGCGAAGCTCTACGGCCCCGAAAACAGCATCCATATCGAAGTGCTGCTCCCGGCTTTCGTCGTGGGTATGCTCATGAAACACAAGCACATCGACACACCGACGGAGCAACGCGTCTCCACCGGCATATCGTTCCTCTTCATGCTGCTGGTAGGCCTCAGCATGCCGCTCGTCACGGGCGCCCCGGCCGACACCGCGGCCGCCGCCTCGGTCACGGGATCGCAACCCATGATGCCGTGGGGCACCCTCCTCCTGCATGTCGTGGCGGTATCCGTGCTTTCGAACCTGGGCAAGCTGGTGCCGCTCTTCTTCTACCGCGACCGTAAGATCAGCGAGCGCCTGGCGCTCTCGATCGGCATGTTCACCCGCGGCGAGGTGGGCGCAGGCGTAATCTTCATCGCCCTCGGATACAGCCTCGGCGGCCCGGCGCTCATCATCTCGGTGCTCACGCTGGTGCTGAACCTCATCCTCACGGGCGGCTTCGTGGTCTGGGTCAAGAAACTCGCCCTGCGCAGCTACACCCCCGAACCGGAAGCATAACACGCCCTCCGGGAAGGCTCCCGAAAATACTACGGACTAAAAACGACGACGACTTTGATCGAAATTACAGACACGGCCCTGCAGACGGCTGCCGCCGAAGGGATGGACGCGTTCCTCCGGGCCTTTACCGACAAATACCGCGAGGCACTCGGCGGCGACCCCACGGCCGAGACGATCTCCCGGCTCAACGGCGAACAGCATTCGCTGCTGGCCTATCGGATCTTCCGCGACGAAGTGACCGAAGGCGGGTTCTGCCAGCTTATCCAGAACGGTTACGGGGCCTACATCTTCGGCAACCCGTTCGCCAGGGTAATGCGCCTGTGGGGCGCGGAACGGTTCTCGAAACTGGTATACGCCGCAAAAAAGATCTACGACGCCCACCGCGAAGACCTCGAAAGGGAGCGCACCGACGAGGAGTTCATGGCCATGTACGAACAGTACGAAGCGTTCGACGAGCTGGAGGAGGAGTTCGGCGAGATGGAAGAGGAGGTGACCGAAACGCTCGCCCGCTATGTAGACGGGCACCCGGAACTGTTCGCCACAATAGTCGGTTAGACACCCCCGCAGGCACCGCAGCTATGCCGCGGGCGCCGCACCGCCACATCGCTACATCGCCGCTCCGCCGCAAACGGAAGGCGGCAGGGACGTTTGAGGCGCTATTGTCCGATCCTTTTGCAGACATCCACCCACTCCGCACACCGGGAATACCGCTCCAGCTCCGCGACCGTGAGTTCGATGGCGCTGTTGCTGCTCCCGCATGCCGGAAAGACGGTTCCGAACCTCCGGAGGGATTCGTCCAGATAGACCGCTACCCCGTCGTTCACCCCGAACGGGCAGACTCCGCCCACGGCATGGCCGATATGCTCCTCCACCTCCGGCGGGGTCAGCATCCGGGCCTTGGCATGGAATTTCGCCTTGTATTTCGCGTTGTCGATCTTACAGTCACCGGCCGTCACGATCACGATATACCCCTCCCCGACGCCGAACGACAGGGATTTGGCGATCCGGCCGGGTTCGCACCCCAGCGCTTTGGCCGCCAGCTCGACCGTGGCGCTCGACACGCCGAATTCCAGCACCCTGCCCGCAGCGCCGTATTGTTCCAGATAAGCCCTGACCCGTTCTATTGCCATATGATTCTCCGATTTGCTGTTTTCGTATATCCGTCCGCCCCTGTCCTGCACCCGTCCCGTCAGTGCATCAGCACCGACGAGTCGCCGTAGCTCAGGAAACGGAAATCATGCGAGAGCGCATAGTCGTAAATGCGCCGCCAGTCTTCGCCCGCGAATGCCGAGACCAGCAGCAGCAGCGTCGACTTCGGCTGGTGGAAATTGGTGATGATGTTGCGCACGATGCGGAACTCGTACCCCAGCGGCGCGATCATGATCTGCGTCGCAGCCTTGATCCGGTCGAGCCCCTTCGCATCCATATAAGCGAGCAGCTCCTCCAGCGCATCGCGCCCCGTGTAATCCGCCGGAATGTCGTACAACTCCCACTGCCCCACGGGGCCCGGGCCGTCGATCGGAACCCCCGTGTGAATACGCCACGCCAGCGCCGGAAGCGATTCGAGCGTCCGCACCGAGGTCGTCCCCACGGCCGTGACCGCGCCCAGCTTGGCGAGCAGCGCCACGACGGTCGCACGCCGCACCTCGAAATGCTCGGTGTGCATCGGATGCTTCGCGGCGTCCTCGTCCTTCACGGGCAGGAACGTCCCCGCCCCGACGTGCAGCGTCACCTCCTCGAACCCGAAGCCGCGCGCCTTCATCCCCCCGATCAGCTCCGGGGTAAAGTGCAGCCCCGCCGTAGGCGCCGCCACAGATCCCTCGAACTTGGAATAGACGGTCTGGTAGCGCGTATAGTCGATCTGCTCGCTCTCACGGTTCAGGTAGGGCGGGATCGGAATCCGGCCGAGGTGTTCGAGCAGTTGTCCGAAGGTCATCGCCGCCGACCATTCGAAACGCACGGTGTGTTCGCGGCCGCGGTTCTCTGCAATCCATGCCCGCAGGTGCTCCGGACGGCCTTCGTGCTCGAAATTGATCTCCACGTAGCCCTCCTTCCATTTCTTGAGGTTGCCCACGATGCACGACCATTGGCAGGTTCCCGTGACGGCGAACGCCCGCTCGTAGTCGGCCGGGTCGTGGGGCTCGAGGCAGAAAACCTCGATCCGCGCCCCCGAAGGCTTGTGCATGATGATCCGCGCCCGGATCACCTTCGTATTGTTGAATACCAGCAGCTGCCCCTCGGGCAGCACGTCGCCCATGTCGGCGAAATGCGCCTCCGAGATCTCCCCGCCACGGTACACGAGCAGCTTCGAAGAGCTCCGCTCCGGAAGCGGGAATTTGGCGATCCGCCCGGCGGGCAGGTCGTAGTCGAATCGGTTTATGTCGATATGTCGTTCAATCATGGGCACAAATGTACGTATTTTTTAAATCCGCTGCACCGCCCGCGCCCGAAAAACCGCCCTTGCAAAACGACAGGAACCGTACGAAAATACCGCACGGCCCCTGCCGAAACTTATCCAAACGCCCGGGCTATCCGTCCTGCCGGTCACCCGGGCAACGCCCCGAAGGCCGCACAGGTACGCCCCGAATGTCCCGGACACTGCGGCGGGCACCCGTCGCGATTATTCCACCACGACCTCGTCCACGAACAGGAATCCCTTGCTGCCGGCGCCCGGGTGCCAGGCCGGGATCGCAGCGGCATTCTGCGCGACCACCTTCAGGTAACGGGCCGACGTTTCGGGAAACTGCATCCGGTAACGCCCGATGCCGTCGGCATCCCCGGCCTTCGCTTCGGGCACCGCGACCGAGGCCACCTCGGTAAAATCCGTCCCGTTATCCGAAACCCACACCGTAACCGACGAGGGCGGGAATATCCAGTCGCCCTTCTCGGCGAGCGTCTCCAGCTCCACCGACCGATAGGACTGCTCCCCGCCCATGTCGATGGTCACGTCGAGTGGCTCGTCCAGATACCCCAGCCAGGCACCGCTCGTAAAGACCGGGCGGCTGTGGTAACCGTCGACCAGCAGCGAAGCCCCTTCGAAGGTATAGCTGTCGTTGGGCTTGGTATTGAGCACCGCAGGGCGCCCTGTCGACTTGCTGAATGCGAACTCCCGCGAATAGGAAGCGTTCTCGCCGCCCTCGCGCAATGCCGTCGCCCTGAAGCGGGCGCTCTTGCCGATCTCGACCGGCCCCGTGTAACGCGGGCTGGCGGCCGTGGGTTCCGAGCCGTCGAGCGTATAGTGGATCGGAGCGTCGCCCTGCGTGGTGAGGGTCATCACCACGGCGCCCTTCTGCGGGTCTACGGCATACGATCCCTTGATGCCGAAGATATGCTTGGCGAATACGTACCCCATCTGCGAATAGATCCTGTCCATGCGGAACCCGTCGCGGAAGCGCACCCAGTCCTTCACCCCGGGCTGGCACCACTGCACCTCGCTCAGCGCCGCCAGACGCGGCAGAAGCATGTATTCCAGGTGGTCGTCAGAAGCGATGTACTCCGTCCAGAGGTTTGCCTGCACGCCGAGGATATGCGCCTGCTGCCCGGGTGTCAGATCGGCCATCGGGTCGAACGAATAGACTTTGTCGATGGTCACGCAGCCCCCGATCCCGAAGGGTTCGGCATCGGCGTCGGGCGACTGGTAGTAGTCGAAATAGAAATGCGAATTGGGAGTCATGATCACGTCGTGGCCGAGCTTCGCGGCCTTGATGCCGCCCGCGCTGCCGCGCCACGACATGACGATGGCGTCCGACGGCGCCTGTCCTTCGAGTATCTCGTCCCAACCGATGATGCGCCGGCCGCGTTCGGCCAGGTATTTCCCGATGCGGTCGGTCACGTACCCCTGCAGGTAGTGTTCGGCCGTATAGCCGTCCTTGTCCCTGAGCCCCAACTGGCGGATACGCGCCTGGCAGCGGGGGCACTTCTCCCAGCGCACCTTCGGGCACTCGTCGCCGCCGATATGGATCAGCTCCGACGGGAACAGGCCGACCACCTCGTCCAGCACGTCCTCCAGGAATTCGAAAGTCTTCTCCTGCCCGGGGCACAGCACGTCGTCGGCCACGCCCCAACGACCCCAGACCTCGTACGGGCCGCCCGTACACCCCAACTCGGGGTAGGCGGTCAGCGCCGAAAGCATATGGCCCGGCAGGTCTATCTCGGGGATCACCGTAATGGCGCGGTCGGCCGCATACGCCACGATGTCGCGGATCTCGTCCTGCGTATAATAACCGCCGTAGGGCGTATTGTCGTAGTTGTCCCACTCCTTGCGGATCATGGTTTTCTTGCGGATGCTGCCCACGGTCGTCAGCTCGGGGTACTTTTTGATCTCGATGCGCCACCCCTGGTCGTCGGTCAGGTGCCAGTGGAAGCGGTTGAGCTTGTGGATCGCCATCACGTCGAGGTAGCGTTTCACCTCTTCGACCGAAAAGAAATGGCGCGCCACGTCGAGGTGCATGCCCCGGTAAGCGAAACGCGGGGCATCCTCGATGCTCACACACGGCAGCACCCACTCCTCGCCGGGCGCAGGCTCCGTCCCGTAAACCGCCGCGGGCAGCATCTGCCGCAGGCTCTGCACGGCGTAGAAAAAGCCGGGGAAACGCGACGCACGGACTTCGACGCCCTTCGGGGTGACATCGAGCCGGCACCCCTCTTCCGGCAGCGTTTGGTCGAGGACGAAGCGGATGCCCGAGGCGGGAAGCTCGTCGGCGACGGTCACGGGGTTCTCCCCGCCGGAGGTTTTCGCCAGCTGCGCGGCGAATTCCGCCACGGCGCGCTGCGTCCGCTCGTCGGCACGGCTGTCGCACACGACGCCTTCGCCCTTGACGGCGAACGTCCCGTGCCCGGGTTCGAGGTGGTTGGGATAAGGTACGATCGAGATTTTTGGATCGTGGGTGGCGCAGGCGGACAGACACACGCCTGCGGCAAAGGCCAGTAGCAATTTTTTCATAGAATAATCAGGGTTGTATCGTGACAAAAGTAGGAAAAAATCCGGATATGGCCCGCTGCTGAAGGAAATATAGCCGACAGAAACGGGCATCCCGGAGAGATCGCCCTGTTTTTGCACAGGTTTTTCCCGGCGGAAGACCCGATTACCGGGCATTTTTTATAACTTTGCGTCGCATAATTGCTCACAAAACTATGAAAACCGACTTTCTGGTTATCGGTTCCGGCGCAGCGGGGCTTTCGTTCGCGCTCAAGGCCGCGGCCCACGGGCATGTCACGATCGTCACGAAGGGCGAAATGAACGAGTGCAATACCAACTACGCACAAGGCGGCATCTGCTCGGTGACCTATGCTCCCGACACCTTCGAAAAACATATCCGCGACACCCTGGTCTGCGGAGCCGGCAAATGCGACGAGGCAGCCGTCGAGCTGGTCGTGAAACGTGCTCCGGAGCTGATCCGCGACCTGATCGAATGGGGCACACGCTTCGACAAAACCCCCGACGGCCGATTCGAACTGAACCGCGAGGGCGGGCATACCGAACACCGCATCCTCCACCACGAAGACCTCACGGGCGCCGAGATCGAACGGGCGCTGGTCGAGTCGGTTCGCCGGCACCCCGGCATCACGGTGCTGGAACACCATTTCGCCATCGACCTCTTGACGCAGCACCACCTGGGCGAATTCGTCACGCGCCATACGCGCGGGCTGGCCTGCTTCGGCGCCTATGTGCTCAACCTCGCCACCAACGAGATCGAGACCATGCTCGCCAAGTTCACCGTCGTCGCCACGGGCGGCTGCGGCAATATCTACTCCACGACCTCCAACCCGGTCGTCGCCACGGGCGACGGCATCGCCATGTGCCACCGCGCCAAGGCCATCACCGAGAACATGGAGTTCATCCAGTTCCACCCCACCACGCTCTACAACCCCGGCGAGAAACCCAACTTCCTCATCACGGAGGCCATGCGGGGTTTCGGAGCCATCCTGCGCCTGCCTTCCGGCGAGGAGTTCATGGACAAATACCACCCGATGAAATCGCTGGCGCCGCGCGACGTGGTGGCCCGCGCCATCTACCGCGAAATGACCAAGCGGGGCTCGGACTTCGTCTACCTCGACGTCACGCACAAAGACCCCGGAGCCATCCGCAGCCACTTCCCCAACATCTACGAAAAATGCCTTTCGATCGGCATCGACATCACCCGCGACTGGATTCCCGTGACGCCCGCGGCGCACTACTGCTGCGGCGGGGTGAAGGTCGACACCAACGGCGAGACCTCGATCAGGCACCTCTACGCGCTGGGCGAAACCTCCTGCACGGGGCTGCACGGAGCCAACCGCCTCGCTTCCAACTCGCTGATCGAAGCGGTGGTCTATGCCGACCAGGCCGCACGCCACGCTGCGTCGCTGCTCCCCAAGGTCGACATCCAGGAGGGCATCCCCGACTGGGACTTCGAAGGCACGCAGCACACCGAGGAGATGCTGATGATCATCCAGTCGAAGCGCGAGATGCAGACCATCCTGTCCAACTACGTGGGCATCGTCCGCTCGAACCTCTCGCTCAAACGCGCCATGCGCCGCCTCGAGATACTCTGGCAGGAGACCGAGGAGCTCTATAACAAGACCAAGCCCAACCGCGAATTGTGCGAGCTGCGCAACATGATCGCCGTGGCCTACCTGGTAATCAAACAGGGCCGCGAGATCAAGGAGTCGGTCGGCTGCCACTACAACGCCGACTACCCGAACAAGGAAAAGGAAGTATAGATAATAAAGGAACTATAAATAACAGCGCCCTGTTCCGGCGTTCCGCCGGACAGAAGTCCCCGCCGAGGCGGGGATTTAGGGGTGGGTCAGACTTGTAAACACGGCCAAAGGCCGCGACGACAGCGCCCGGCAGCACCCCTGCGGTAACTATAAAAGAGACATTTCAGGTTCATGACATTACAGGAAGAAATCACACGCCGCCGCACCTTCGCGGTCATCGCCCACCCCGACGCGGGTAAAACCACCCTCACCGAGAAGCTGCTGCTCTTCGGCGGGGCCATCCACGTCGCCGGGGCGGTCAAAAGCAACAAGATCAAGAAAGGCGCCACGTCGGACTTCATGGAGATCGAGCGCCAGCGCGGCATCTCGGTCGCCACGGCCGTGATGGGCTTCGAATACAAGGGCACCAAGATCAACATCCTCGACACCCCGGGCCACGAGGACTTCGCCGAAGACACCTACCGCACGCTGACGGCCGTCGATTCGGTCATCATCGTCATCGACGGCGCCAAGGGCGTCGAGTCGCAAACCCGCAAACTGATGGAGGTGTGCCGTATGCGTTCGACGCCGGTGATCGTCTTCATCAACAAACTCGACCGCCCCTCCAAGGAGCCTTTCGACCTGCTGGACGAGGTGGAAAAGGAACTGCGCATCCGCGTGCGGCCGCTGGCCTTCCCCATTTCGAACGGCCCCACGTTCCGCGGGGTCTACAACCTCTACGAAAAGAACCTCTCGCTTTTCACGTCGGACGAGAAACTCACGGCCGACGCCCAAACCGCCGAGATTTCCGACCTCGCGTCACCGGAGCTGGACAGCTACATCGGCGGGAAATTCGCCGAACAGCTGCGCTCGGACGTCGAGCTGGTCGAAGGCGTCTACGACGAGTTCGACCGCGAGGCCTACCTGCGCGGCGAGCTGGCCCCCGTGTTCTTCGGCTCGGCGGTCAACAACTTCGGCGTGCGCGAACTGCTCGAATGCTTCGTCCGCATCGCCCCCTCGCCGCGCCCGGCGCCCACCGC
>UMID01025406.1_pt1 | contig 13397 bp, 10 predicted proteins | sample 1965691 | NCBI WGS metagenome assembly UMID01 (sample SAMEA4836115, study PRJEB28245) | human gut metagenome | biome: gut microbiome; material: fecal sample | place: Denmark | collected 2008 | reverse complement strand
CATTGGAGGTCAAGGCATATAATTTGTCTTGCAGTACACATATATCCTGTATATCTTTCAATACCTCAGGGGTAGGTGAGATAAGTGGCATATAGATTCCACGCATCTTGTCAAAACATGCTATTTGGTTTAAATTGGCGATATGGGACCATAGCAGATTGTTTGATGTTTCATATAAATGAGCTAAGGCACGTGGCTCTTTATCAATCAAATTGTAATTATGAAAATGTATTCCGTCATAGCGGCTCAGTCCAACATCGGTTCCTAACCATAAAAAGCCGGCTTTATCCTGATAGATTCCAGTCAATGTATTGTTGCTCAATCCGTTTTGTTTGGTAAGTAGTTGGATACCACACTGGCGGAAATAACTTTGGGCATTAGTAGTTGATAGACAAAAACTACATAATAAGGTGATTATTAAAGATTTCATTATAATAAATTGTTTCACTTTTATTCCCCTGTAATCAAATTGGTCACGTACAATCTGCCTGATATTATTCCTTAATCTATTTTAGGAATTCCTACAAATATAGCAAACTATATTTTCATAACCAACTAAAAATCATAAGAATATATTCTGTTTTTAGTATCAACAGGTTCGGTGGAAATAAAGGATGGTAGGTATTTCATTCATACTGTTTTGTTTTTCCTTGATTATTAGACGATTGTATTTGAATGAAGTGCACCCCTTGTCTCTTGCTTTTTTTAAGGTATGTAGGCTAAGCTAGAAACAAGGGGGGAATGATGGTATATATTATAAAGTGATTATTGCATTATATATCATAAATTGTAGGAAAATGCAGCATCATGGTTTCGGGGATTATAGTTGCCTTTTATAGTGACAGGAATCTGCATATATTTGATTCCGTTATCTATTACTTTCATATAAATATAGCTTTGGGATTCGAATTTATAATTTTTTGTGGCATTATCGGTAGCCAGGCTAAAACCTTTAAGATACCATTTTATCAAAGAAGAAGAACATTCCGCCTGATATCCGCCATAGTACAAGCTTCCGTCACTGTAACAGTTCATATTCAGCTGGATAGTGAAAGCATATTTATGATCTATTGTTTGCTTCATTACAATTCTCAGCCATGTTTGTTCTCCTTTGGTAGCAGTTCGAATATCAAGTTCTTCTTGAGCATCAGTATGTTTTCGTAGGACAGATAGAATATGGTCGGCCTCAGAAAGACTGATAGCCGGTAATTCACTTAATTTTAACTTGTCAGAATTATTTTCTTTGTATGTAACGCTTCTGGCTCCATACGTTTTTTCTAGGAGATACGTTGAAACAGAGTTTTCAACGGGGTCATTACCATCTGCAGAGCAGGATGCCAAACTCATCATGACGAGCATGGCAATTATTAAATGCATTGCCTTCATAGAACTATAATTTTTTATTGTTTTTTGATTATTTGAATGATTGACCCATTATCATCCGATACAAAAATAGGTATTCCTTTTATGTATCCAAATTATTTTCAAGCTTTTTTGATGAAAACACCCTCTTTTTGATGAAAATGCCTGCTATGTTGGAAAGAAGGGGGTGTTTGGCTATATAAGGGGCGTTTCTATCATGATGAAAGGAGTTTCACCTATGAATGGAGAAAACTCCGTTGGTGTTCCATTTGATAGTTGGAATGTTTCTCATTGAATGTATGTTCTATTTTTGACGAAAATAGGAACTAGGATTGTTTTTTGTTCATTTTGCATTTTGCTGAAACTACCTCTTAATAAAGATTAATTTGCCAATATCCTGTTAAAAAAATAGCCTTTACCTTTGTGAAGTAAACAATAACTTAGCTAGAAAGAATAGAATATGGTAATACGAAGATTTTTATTTTCATGGGTGTGTCTGTTGGCTTCTTCCTTATTTATGTATGGACAGATGGCTGTTAAAACTAATGTGGCGATGGATGCTGTCGCCATACCAAACTTAGGAGTGGAAGTAGGGTTGAGTAAGAAGCTTACAGTGGATATTCCGTTTTATTATAATCCCTGGAAATACAGCGATAATAAAATGCTGAAACTGGTGATGGTACAGCCTGAGTTGCGCTATTGGCTTTGTGATAAGTTCAATGGTCATTTCTTCGGTTTCCATTTAATGGGAGGAGCATACAATACTACCGGTATTGATTTGCCGTTTTCTCCTTTCGATGATTTGAAAGACTTCCGTTATAAGGGACATTTTTATGGTGGCGGTGTCAGTTACGGTTATCAGTTTGTGCTGGGACGTCATTGGAATCTGGGCGCCACCATCGGCTTGGGTTATGCTTATGTGCGTTATAAGAAATATGAGTGTGAAGAATGTGGAGATATGTTGGAGAAATCCAACAAGAATTATTGGGGTCCTACTAAGGCTGCTCTGAATCTTATTTATATATTCTAAAAATTACGGATTATGAAACTTATATGTTATATACTTCTTATATTATTGATTCCGACTATTCCGGTAGGTGCACAGACATTATCAGGTGGTCAGGTACAAGTCAGCAACCAGTCAATCCTGATTAGTGATAATGGACAGGTGATGATAGGAATGGATATCACGTTGCCGACTGCAATGGAGCTTTCTTCCAACTGTGTGGCAACTCTGACTCCGGTTTTGAAGACACAGGATAACAGTTATAACAGGATTTTGCCTGCTATTTGGGTATATGGGCGTATCCGTTCCATCGTGCAACAGCGTGAACGCAGTATTCCGTCGGATGCATATACCATTCTTCGTCGTAAGAATGGAACGGAACAGACTGTAAATTATTCAGCCCGTATTCCATACGAGAAATGGATGAATGGTGCTGAACTGGAACTGTTGGCTGATGTCCGTGGTTGTGCCAATTGCCAAAAAGAAGAAAGCAGCGCCTTTGTGACCCGTGCCAATTTGGAGCGTTATGTGGTGAAACCTGCTGTGGCATTTGTTTCTCCTGCTGTCGAGGCTGTGAAGAATCGTGCTGAAGAAGGCCGTGCTTATTTGGATTTTCCGGTAAACCAGACCAGGATTTATCCTGATTATCGTCGTAATCCCTCTGAACTGGCAGCTATCAAGCGTACAGTGGATGTGGTGAAGAATGATGCCAATACTACCATTACTGAAATAGATATCGTGGGTTATGCCTCTCCTGAGGGCAGATATGCGGCTAATGCGCGTCTGGCGCAAGGTCGTGCTGAAGCGTTAAAGAACTATGTAATGAGCGAGTATGGTTTTAAAGCAGATCTGTTCAAAGTGAATTCTGTGCCCGAAGACTGGGCTGGATTGCGTGAATATGTCACAAAGAATGCTTTACCGCTGAAAGATGAAATTTTGTCTATAATAGATAAGAATGAAAACGATTATGATGTGAAGGAGGGATGCATTAAAGCCTTGGATGGTGGAAAAGTATATGCCACGTTATTACAAGATTGCTATCCGGCTTTGCGTCACTCTGATTACACAGTGCGTTATGTAGTACGCGGATTCAATGTAGAGGAAGCGAAACAGATTATAAGAACCCGTCCCCAGCAGTTGAGCTTGCAGGAAATGTTCTTGGTTGCTCAGACATACGAAAAGGGAAGCAACGAGTTTAACGAAGTGTTCGATGTGGCAGTGCGCATGTTCCCTGATGACCCAACAGCGAATATAAACGCTGCCGCTATCGAACTCCAACGAGGTGACTTGCAACAGTCAGTCCGTTATTTGGATAAGGCTGATGCACAAGCGAGTGCGACGCTGAACAACAGAGGCGTGCTGAAACTGTTGCAAGGGGATCTCGACTCTGCCGAAAGTTATTTCAAACAGGCGCAGGCCAAAGGTTCTGTTGAAGCCGGTGCCAATTTGGAAGAAATGGTCAATAAACGTAAAGATGATGCAATCTTTGGAAAATAAGACATATAGACAAACAGTACAATAAAAGATGTTAGAAGAAACTTGTTCTTTGTGAAAAGCGCAAGGTAAAATCCGGGGTAGTAGAGTCTATTCCCGGATTTTGAATTTTATGGCTATAGCTATTTATTAAACCTGATAAGTAGATACTCGCAAATATCTTTATTATTTTTTCATCCGGACAGTTACCCATATTATAGAAAAAAAGTAAGGCCACTTACTTGCTTCATGAACTGCACTTACTTTTTGGAACTGCATTATGAGTGGAATTCAGACCGGAATATTAGGTGAAATAATTGTGAACGACTCCTTAAGGAAACACCTCATTGCTGGATTTGAACCAATCTCTTTGAAGAACCTCTACTGTAGGTGCGGATTGAATCTGGCGTAGTGTAGTAGCCGTGAAGCTGAATTTCTTAGTATTTTCTCCCACTTGTCCGCAATCTCTGAATCCGCTATATTCCATGACTATCCGGTACGGAAAGAAAGTACCAGATAAATAAGGAGTTTGAATGAAATGCACTTCACCAACTTCAGAAGGAGTATCAAAAGGGGGAAGCGTAACAGGAAGTTCAGTTAGACAAAAGGATGAATATTGAACAATTTAACAAATTGAAAAATACAAACATATATGGCGGCGTATTTTTTGTTTATCGCTACGAAAAATATAAGTGGCGATTCTTGCAAAGTATAGGGCGTTTCATTCATGGATGAAGAAAATGCCCTTCAAAAAGACTCCAAAAGTCATTTTGTCAAAGATGCCAATCTATTTTGCCGAAAACACCAATTAAGACTAACCTTAAAAGGCCTTTACCTTTGCAATATCAATGAACAAGAATAGAAATTACAAAAATAAAGAATTTATAAACTGAAAAACTTAAGATTATGAAGATTAAGGGTTTATTATTAGGAATGTTTGCTTGCGCCGCTTTGGTAGCATGTACAAACGATGATATTGTAGAAAACAACAATATTGAACAACCAGAAAAGGTGAAAGCTAACCTTACATTAAGTATCTCTACTTCTACAGGTTCAGGACGTGCTGCCGATGCTGAAACAGGAGATGATGTGGAAAATGGAACACCCTCGGAAGGTAGTATTAAAGATGCTGTCATTATCATTAGCCCGGTTCAGGGAAATACAGCGACAGGATTAGTGGAGTATGCTGATAATATAACTGTAACGAGTGGCGTTTACGAACCTAGCTTCCAATTGAACCAAACAGGTAGTTATAATGTATTGGTTATTTTGAATCCTTGTGCAGATATAGCAAATAAGGCAAAAGAAACAAGTGCAACAGCTGCTGGTGTATATGAGTATGTTACAAATTATTCTATTACCGCAGGAAGCTCTAACGACGCATCTGTTGATGTTGTTACGAAAGGTGCATCGGCAAGAGATCATTTTATGATGGCTAATAGTGAAGCGGCAATGGTAAATATCACAAGTCAGGACCCTACACAACCTATCATTCAAGCCATAAGAGTGGAGCGTGTGGTTTCCAAGATAACATTTACACCGAACAATAATGACAATAAATATAATGTAAAGGTTAAAGTAACCACTATCCCTACGGTAACCACTATCCCTACGGTAACCACTGACGGATGGTTGAAAACAACAACAGCTGATAAAACCAGCTACATTTATATCACTAAATTGAACAAGGCTTTACTTGACGCTGATAATGCAGAAATTTGGGTTTTGCTAAATGGTGGAAACGAAACGGGCAGATATCAGTTGGAGTCAACTCTTGATAATAAATATAAAGGTAATGTTAAACAGAATGAAACAACGACTTCAATAGAAGCTCCTGTATTTGTAGCAACAGATAGAACGGGTGCTTTCCATTATGAAAAAGGAACTTCTACAACAGCAGAGGAGACATGGACTGTGTATTTGGATAAATATGCTATGGTGAACTTGTCAAAAACCGTTTATGCGGTAAGACATAAGACCAGTGATTGGAGTACCATCTCTCCATTTGGTACATTGACTAATAGTGATTATTTGGTAGATCCTAAGTCAGTGGACAAGAATAGCGTGACACTAACAGACGGATTGTGGGCTGATGGAGATAAAACAGCTACAGATTATTTCTTCAATACAGTAGGTGAATTACAGACTTCACAGGATATTTATAACAATGCTTTCTTGAAGGACCTTCCTAAGTCAAGTGATGTTGAAATTGGTGAAATTGCACAATCTAACGATGCATTCCTGACTTATTGCCTTGAAAATTCAGTAACAAAGGATCACCAGCAAAAAGGCGTGGTAACAGGTATTGTATTCCGTGGCGAAATCTTGGATAATGAGGGTACTAATGTAGGTACCATATATAAATATGCCAATCAGTATTTCCGTTCAATGGATGCTTTGAAATCTGTTTACCCGGCTTATAAGGCTGAGAATTTGGTAACTTATACAGATGGATATTGTTATTACTACGCACCTATCGAACATTTCAAAGGAAACGAAAACAATATGCAATATGCTATCATGCGTAACAACATCTATTCATTGAAGATTGGAACTTTCAAGGAAATCGGCAGCTCGACAATTATACCGGAAGATGGTGGAACAATAGACGATGAAAGTGCATACTTGAAACTGACAACTACAATAGCTCCTTGGATTGTACGCTTTAACACTGTTAATTTCTAATTAATAACCCTATTATATAAGCAGGAGAGGAGTGTTCCTCCTCTCCCTGCTATTCTCTTTAATATTCTAACATTAAAAAAACAAAAGCATGAAAACAGTAAAAACATTCGCCCAACAACTCTCTTTCAGCCTAATGATGGCGATGACATTGGGAAGTGCCATTGTGTCGTGCGGCAGCATACTCGATGAAGAAGATGTGGATTGCTCTGTAGAGTACAGAGTGAAGTTCAAATATGATTATAACATGAAGTATGCCGATGCTTTCTCACGCGAGGTGGGGACTGTTACGCTTTATGCTTTTGACGATAACGGCAAATTGGTGTATCAGAAGACGGAAGAAGGTGACGTTTTGGGTGAAGACGGATATACCATGAAAGTAGATTTGGAACCAGGTGACTATCATCTTATCACTTGGGCGGGCTTGAATAACGAAGCTTCATTCTCGGTACCTTTGGTTACCGCGGGGGAATCCTCGATGGACGAGCTGCAATGCAAGATGGACAGAATGTACAGCCGTGCGGAAGACGGAACGGCTATCGTTAACAGCAAGCTTTCTTCGTTGTGGCACGGCGAAGTGACCAAGCAATCCTTTTCCAGGGCTGCCACCTCGCAGGTGGTGACAGTGCCGTTGGTGAAGAATACCAACAGCATCCGCATCATTCTCCAGCAAATGGACGGAGTGACTGTAGATGTCGATAACTTTGAATTCACGATTACGGACGACAACGGCCTGATGAACTATGACAACAAGCTGTTGAAAGACGAAACATTAACATATTATCCCTATTACCGCGTTCAAGGAAGCACGGACATGGACACAAAAGGCGCACGTGCCGAGGGCGATACTGAGGATAGCAATATCAGCGTGGCCATTGCCCAGATTACCGTAGGCCGACTGATGGTGGATCAAAATCCGCGCCTGTCCATCACCAACAAGGATACGGGCGAGACCGTACTCTCCATCCCCTTGGTAAAATACCTATTGCTCACCGAGGCCGAAGGTCACGACATGACCCAGCAGGAATATCTGGATCGTCAGGACGAATACAACATGACTTTCTTCCTGGACGAGAACATGAAGTGGATTAACACCAGCATCATTATCAATGACTGGGTGGTACGCTTCAACGAGATGGATATGTAACAACGAACAAAAAATAGAATCTATGAAAAGATGGTTATCATATATACTAATGGCGGTGCTCTGCGGCTTGTACCTATCGTCGTGTGCAAAGGACGAGGAGGTGGCAAAGGCTACGGATGGCGGGAAGGTACCGGTACGCCTTACACTGGCATTCTCCAATTTCGGCGGACGGGCCGCAAGCGAACCAGGTGATTTAGATTATACCACAGTGGAACAAAGTGCCATGACTGCGGATGATGTATATGTATTGGTCGTTGATGCAAATGATAACTTTTTGTATCAAGTACAGGATTTGAAACTAGGCAATCCTGTTGAAGGTGACAACTATTATACTCGTCAGCTGGAAGGAACCATGTTGAGAACGGTCGGTGGCGAACAAGTGAAACTGGTTGTTCTGGCTAACTTGAAAGACAATAAGATAGCGTCTTATACGACCGGAGCGGCTATACGTAATTTTCTGGAAACAAAGAAAGGAAGTAATATCGCCAAAGTTTATAAAGAATTGGTTTATCATTATGGTGGATCTACGATACCTTGGAAACTTGCAGAAAGAGCTATCCCGATGTGGGGAAGCAGCAATTTGACAGCTGTACCCGGTACGGGAGTGGACTTGGCTTGCAACCTTTATCGTGCTGTAGCAAAGGTGGGCATTTGGGTGAATATGCAGGATGGATATCAAGGATTCACTATCACAAAGATAATAGTGAACAATGCCAACGACAAAGGCTATTGTGTTTCAACGGAAACTCCAAATCCGGTGGAAACGGTTCAATATATATATCCTTCTATTCCTGCTGGAGCACAGAATCAGACTATTACTTATGACGGCTTGCAGGTGACGACAGCATATGAAAATGAAATTTATCTGCCGGAAAAGGTGAATACTACAGGTGGGAATGAAATTTCATTGACGGTTCATTATACCTATCATAACAAAACCAAAGTGGGAACTATTAAATTCCGGACGAATGGAGATGGAGATATATTTGATGTAATCCGTAACCATTCATACCTGTTCAATATTAAACTGAGTACGATCGAGATAGATGCAGAACTTCAATATCAAGTAATGGATTGGACAGAGGTTGGTAATGGCGAATTGGATTTTGGTGACGGTGGCGGTGATGTAAGAAAATAATCTGTGGAGGATACTATATATGAAAAATAAACTGAAATATATGGCGCTTTGCCTTTCGTTACTGATAGGCGTGGGGGCTTGCTCGGAAGAGGAAATAGCTTACTCTGCCGGTGAAGAGAATAAAGAGGTGATTTTGCAGTTGAATTGTCAGTTGCAGACCAATCAGGAAGTGATTGTTTCGCGCGCCAGTACTGCTGAAAACAGGTTGAATGATTTACACTTTTATGTGTTTAATGCGGCAGGAGAACTGACAGGATATAAAAAGCTGGTGGCTACAGAGTCGAGTCCTATACCGACTCCCGGACCGGAAACCGTTACTGTAAAGGCAATAACCGGTGAAGCGTATATCTATGCTCTTGCCAACTTGAACAGTACAATTTATTACTTGGATGACGCAGACAAAAATAAATTGACGGGAATTGATGAAGCGGATGTGGCAGGTTCCTCATTGACAAGAGACGAGTTCCTTGCAATAGACTTTAAACGCCAGTATGGTAATGCCAGCCACATTATTTCCCCTAATCCTACCGACGGACAGTTCATGATGTCCGGTTATCTGAATGGGGGCAAGGCTGTTACAATTACTGCCGGAACCAATGGAGCCGGTGTTATAAGCGAAAGCAACGTTATAAGACTGTACAGAATATTGGCGAAGAATACATTTACCATTGAGGCCGGTAACGGAGTAACTTTCACTCCCAGTACGTATGAATTGCATAATGTGGCTGTCGGTGGAAAGTTGGTGAATGGTACAGCTGACGCTACTACCGCAGATGTCGAGTCATCTTATTCTGGTATGGCCGGGGAAACGTTAACTTTTTATCTTCCCGAGAATATCCGTTCCTATCGGGGAGGTGAGATAAAGATGTGGAAGGATCGTGAAACGAATACCTATACGGATGACGTGAAATCGTTCGATAATGCACCGGATAATTCTTCCTATATCGTGATTCGTGGAAATTATAAGAAAGGCACCACTATCGGGGAGGTTTCGTATACTATCCATTTTGGCAACTTCAGTAATACCGGAAGTCTTGAAGACTTCAATATACGCCGGAATTACTCTTATAAATATAAGGTGAAAGTAAACGGTGTCGAGGATATCAAAGTGGAAGCGGAAGTCGAGGGAGACAACCCCTATGTGGAAGGATTGGTGATTGACAGTGAAGGAGGAGAGTCTTTTGATTTGGACGCTCATTATGAGGCCAGAGTGCTGACATTCTCTCGGGAAAATATAAAGACGCTGAAAGAGGCGGGAAAAGGATATATAGTAAGAATCTCAACACCTTTCGGTTATACGGAGAATTTGTATGTTACCGATGGGGGAATCTTTAATGCCGAAGGTGATGTACAATTGGCTACGTTTGATGGAGGAACAATCCGTCCGATAAGCGGGCAGAGCCTTTTTAATGGAGAGGATGATTATGGATGGCTGCGTTTTGTACGCAATGTTTCTAAAAACAGAATTTCAGGACAGAGTTTAACCACCGTTGCCAAATATCCGGGTGACAATAATGAGTATGCAAATAAATATGGCGCATCTTGGGTTAATGTGTTCTTTATGTTGAAGGCATTATACGAAAATGCGGATAGCAATCAAGATGAAGTATTCTCAAATGATGGATACGCTTATTACACCTGTTTCGTGGACGAAAACTATTATAAAGGGAAATCATGGACTGTCTATTCCAATTGTGCGCCTCGTACCATACTTATTGCCAATCAGTTGTCGGTGAGCACGGACAGGAAGAGTCTTTATGCAAAAGTGCGTTACAGTCTTTCTCAGCGTTCCATTACTACGTTCTATCATTTCGGTTTCAATGGTTATCCTTATGGAACGGAGAATATAACCGAGGAAGAATTGTCTACTGCTTATTATTTGAATAAGAATAATTTGGGTGAGCACAAGAATCCTAATGCTTGGAATGCCCGTAACAGTGCCGTACAAAGCAACAAGGAAAAATCATGGTATCCGGACACTAATATGATTGTACCGGCAGACGGGAGGCAACCCATGTACCAACAGGCGATACGGGCATGTATGAGCCGTAACCGGGATTTGAATGGAAACGGCACGATTGAAGCTAATGAGGTAAAATGGTATATGGCCTCTGTTGATCAGTATCGCGGATTGTGGTATGGCGAGGGTGCATTGAATAGCGTTGACCCGGACGCCCGCTTGTTTAGGGCTAAAATGAGCACGCTCAATGATAATGACAAAGAGAATGCTAAATATCACTATTTCACGGCTTCTACCGGTACCAATAGCATTTTTTGGGCTGAAGAAGGGTTGTCCACAAGTAATAAAGAGGTTAATACCGGTTGGCAACATGCGAATTTGGTTCGCTGTGTGCGTACGTTGGCATCAGACGACGGACTGTACGAAGCGAATAAATTCTATCAGTATAGTGACAATATATTTACATTGACAGGTTTGACTGCAACCAAAGGGACTACAGAAACTATAGATATCCATTTGGAGCGTGATGAAATCAATGGATTGTCTTCACGGATACAAGTGTCTAAAGACTATCTAAAACAAAAGATGGTGGATGGTGGATGGAATAATAATTATTATACGATTAAGAATAAGAAAAGACCGGAATATGATCCTTGTAAATACTATTATGAGGATAGCGGAAAAACTGATAAAGGAATTTGGCGAATGCCTAATCAGAAAGAACTGGGTCTGATGAGCGCAAACAATCTGTTGAGTGGTTATGTTACCTGCCGCACGGACTATTCAGGAAGTAAAGCAAATGGTGCTTATAGGTCTTCTTATGGTTTTTGGTTCCAAGGAACCAATGTAACTGTCCATGCTACTGATGCTGATCTAAAAGTTCGTTGTGTAAAAGATGTTAAATAGTATGAACAACCTACTGGAAATAATGGACAAAGAATCATGTAGTAAATCGGAAGTTTATCTGTATGAAGAGGAAGGGCGCTGGTATGCTTACCATCGTTCCGCCAAATCCTTAAGCAAACTTAGTGAGGCGGCCTTGAAACTGAAAGAGGCATGTTTTTTCTACGGTGTTATGTTAGACAAGGTAGAAGTAGACCTGAACAAACTGCTGAACGGTCCGTGGTTTGTTGCCCTGTGTTCAGACACTGAGATGATATTGATTAAAAACGATTACCGCCAACTCCTATGTGAGAGGTAGTGACCATATTAGAAAGGGAGCTGAGCAATTCCGACTTGATATATATCTATTGGGAACAGGATGGAAAGTGGTATGCTTATGAACAGTCTGCTTTCTACCTGAGCCAGATGATGCTGAGAGTGTCCTTAGGGTGTTATGTCATGGAGGATACTTTGTGGCTGGCAAAAGCAGAAGTGGATGTAAGCCGGATTTCGCACGAAAATATTATCAGCTACAGCAAAACGGAATATGTATTACATTATACCCCTCACAATGGATTTCATGAGTGGCTGGCTGAGATAAAGTAATTTCGAAGTAATTTGGCTTTTCAGAGAATTCCTTCTACTTTTGTAAAAGGTGCAATGCCTAATTAAAAGCGTATGAGAAAAACTGATATATGGATCGGAGTCTTGTGCTGTTTTTTGCTTATCGCTTGTGATGGCAAAAAACAAAAATCTCTATCTGTGAATGATGATAATAAATCGTTGACTTTCACTTTGCCGGAGGTCCCTATTATGTTGCAATCCCCGGAAGACCGGCTGAACTTTATGGTACAGCATTACTGGGATCATTTTAATTTTAAGGATACCGCTTATATTCATGTACCGGATATCACAGAACAAGCTTTGGTAGATTACATGGACTTATTGAACCGTGTGCCATCTTCCCTGTCGGACAGTTGTTTAATCCGGATTATGCAGCAGGCTTCGCAGGAGAAAAAAATGTTTGGTTATTTTGTGGAAATTTTCCGCAGATACTTGTTTGATCCGAATTCTCCCCTTCGGAATGAGGAGCTTTATGAGCCTGTCTGCCGTTTCCTGTCTGCTTCTTCGCTGACCGATGAGGCTGCTCGGAGCCGTGCCCAACATGATTTGAAATTGATTGGTATGAACAAGGTGGGCAGTATTGCCGCTGATTTTATTTATACCTTGCCTTCGGGAATGCAGAAACGTATGCGTGATATCTGCACTCCTTACACTTTATTGTTATTCTATAATCCGGATTGTCATGGTTGTGCCGAAACACTGGCGACAATGAAGACCTCTGCTGTATTGAACAGTCCCCACATCATGAAACAAGTGAAAATTCTTGCTTTCTATCCCGATGAAGACCGTGAAGTATGGACGAAACACCAGAATGAAATTCCTGATGGATGGATCAACAGCTATGATAAAGAATTGACGGTACTGACCGAAGAATGCTATGATTTGAAAGCGATGCCTGCTCTTTATCTGTTGGATAAGGACAAAAAGGTGTTGCTGAAAGATGCGACAGTAAAAGAGATAGAAGATTATTTAAAAAATAAATCGCTCTAATTCATTGTGATATAAAAGATAATGTCTATCTTTGCACCCGCTAAATGAAAATTTTATATATCAAAAAATCTAAGAATTATGTATTTAGATGCAGCTAAAAAACAAGAAATCTTTGAAAAGTACGGAAAGTCTA
>UMID01052459.1_pt1 | contig 13460 bp, 8 predicted proteins | sample 1965691 | NCBI WGS metagenome assembly UMID01 (sample SAMEA4836115, study PRJEB28245) | human gut metagenome | biome: gut microbiome; material: fecal sample | place: Denmark | collected 2008 | reverse complement strand
TAAAGGGCAGAAACTCGCTACGCTCAAACAGTCTGCCCTTTTTAACGCCGGAGAAACCACCTGCGCTTGACGTCGGAAAAACGAGGCCGGGAGGCCATGCGGGGGCACTGTTTGATGGAGATATTGCGTGTAGGATGATTTTTATGTAAGTGTGTAGATGACAAAGATGGATAGGTGCGGAGGTCGGGAAGAATAGGCTATTTTTTCTTTCTAAGTTCTTCTGCAATTCTCCATTGTAAGGCGGCTTCTCCTTCTTTCCCGACTTTCAACAGAGCGTCTCCGAAGAGTTCGTGTGCACCGGCATGTTCCGGTTTCAGGCTGGTGGCCTTGTCCAGGTCGGCAATGGCACCTTCTGTGTTTTCTGTTTTTAGCCGGAGCTTTCCGCGGTTATAGACAGCTTTAAAGTTTGCCGGATAGAGGGTGACTGCAATGTTGAAGCAGTTTTCAGCATCGAAATACTCTTTGTTGTTGAAGAGAGTGATTCCTTTGCGTATCCAGGCATCCACATAATTAGGGTCGAGACTAAGTGCCTTGTCGTAGTTGGCGAGGGCGGCACGTGAGTCGTGTGCCTGGGTGATACATTCGTTACCCATTAATAGATATTCGTGAGCATATTGGCGGAGGCGTTCCTGCTGTTCGCGCATTTGCTCTTTGAGTTTCTTATTCTGCTCTTTCAAGGTGTTTATGACACCGAGTTTACGTCGGATAAAACGGCGGGGAACAGGTTTCTCAATATCATAGCGGGAATGAATGGCGCGGAAAAACTGTTCCAGACATTCCTCCATGTCTCCTTTGTCGAAAGCGCGTGAAGCAGCAGCGTATTGCACGTCGGCCTGCGCTTGTTTCAGAGCTTTGTCGATAGCCTGCCGGTCGTTGAAACGTCCGGCAAAGTTTACGATTTCGGGGCGGACGAAGACGTCAGCACGGTTAATAGGCTTTTTGAGCTGAATACCGTCCAGTGAGGTACAGCGGCTTAGTGCCACGTATGCTTGTCCACCTGCAAATACACCACCTGTGAAGTCGATGACTACACGGCTGAAAGTCAGTCCCTGACTCTTATGGACAGTGATGGCCCAAGCTAACCGAATGGGATATTGTGTGAAGCTACCTAAGACTTCTTCTTCTATTTCTTTTGTCTTTTCGTTGTAGCGATAACGGATATTGCGCCATGATTCACGCTTTACGTCACATTCTTTTCCATCGTCGGTGATAACGTAGATGGTTTCTTCTTCCTCATCAATTCCGGCAATGACACCAATGGTACCGTTTACCCACCTGCGATCGAAATCATTTTTAATAAAGATGATTTGTGCACCGGGTTTCAGTACGAGCTCTTGTGAGGTGGGTAGACTGCTTTCGGGGAAATCTCCTTCGATGACTCCTTCAAAAGTAATTGGGTCTCCGGGAAGTTCCGCCAGTTTCTTTTCATTGATAGAGTCTACCGTGTCTCTACGGGTGGCCAGAGTGATATACATATCAGCTTCCGATTCTTCTATTTGGCTTCCATAACGGGTGTTCAGTAGTTGCAGATCAGCCGCTCCGGCTGTATTGTTCCGGATATGGTCGAGGACGCCGACAAAAACGGGGTCTGTTTGGCGGTATACCTTTTGAAGTTCGATGGATACCAGGTCTATCTGGCCGAATACTCTGGCAGAGAAAAAATAGGGTGTAGGATAGAAGCGGTTCAATATTTCCCGTTCGTCGTTTTTTACGACGGGCTCCAGTTGGAATACGTCGCCTACCAATAACAGTTGTTTTCCTCCGAAAGGTTCGCGCAGATTGTGAGAGTATACACGTAGGATTCGGTCGATGGCATCAATGATATCCGCCCTTACCATTGAAATTTCGTCGATGATGACCAGTTCTATTTGTTCCAACAGCTTCCGGTGCGGCTTGGTGTATTTGAAAAATTCATGGATACGACCACGCTGGAGACTCAAGTTCGGGTCATCCGGCAGCAGCGGATAGAAAGGGAGTTTGAAGAAACTATGCATCGTACTTCCTCCGGCATTGATAGCAGCGATGCCTGTCGGGGCGAGTACAACATGTTTCTTTTTGGTATTTTCGCAGACGTAACGCAGGAATGTAGATTTCCCTGTACCCGCTTTCCCGGTCAGGAAAACCGATTGACGCGTATATTGAATCAGGTTCAGGGCGTCCTGAAACGCTGCGTTATTGGTGTCTACGCTCATAATCAGATAATACCAAAATGCTTCATTGCCTTGCTGATGCCATCCTCGTCGATGGGAGCTGTCACATAATCGGCAGCGGCTTTCACATCCTCTTTGGCTTGTCCCATGGCTACTCCGATGGCTGCATGGCGGAGCATGCTGATGTCATTTCCTCCGTCTCCGAAAGCCATGGTATCTTCGAGTTTAATATCAAAATAGCGGATTATTTCATCAATGCCCTTTTGCTTGGTGTCTCCTTTGGCGGTCACATCGGCAAATGCAGGATACCATCGGCCTATCTCGCAGGTAGGAATAGACGGACGGATTTCTTTTTCTTCCTCTTCCGTGATAAAGGGTGTCATTTGGATGACTTCCTTACTGGTTGCCTCCTCGAAAGATACAGTCGGAATCACATTCACGTGCAGGAAATCATAGAATATCTTTTTCACCATGTCATTGGGCTGGCAAACGGAAATGTTGTGTTCCTCTACAAAGATACAGGGAACGCCTTTTTTCTCGCAGAAATCTCCCATCGCTTTTACTTCGTCCTGGGGGATGGCACTTTTATAGATTACCTGTTCCCCGACAAAGCAGTAAGCCCCGTTCATGGTGATATATCCATCAATCAGATTCCGGTCTTGCAATTCGGAGAGGTTGTTGATAATGGCTTTCGGACGTCCCGTAGCGATAAATATCTTCAGTCCTTTTGCACGGGCGGCTTCCAGTGCCTCAATGGTAGACGACGGGATGCGGTGAGTTTCAAAACTGACCAATGTTCCGTCTATATCAAAAAATAATGCTTTCGTCATAAATTCTTTTTTGAATGGAGTACAAAAGTACTATTTTTCTATGTAAATAGCAATTAGGAGATTTCTCTTATGCTTTTTTTAAGTCTCTACTCTTATCGATAGGAACACAATTATTTAAAAGTGCCTAATAAAATGATTAATTATAATAGGTTCCTTTATTCTTTTGACTAAAAAAGTTTCCCAAGCATGGCATCAAGTCTTTATTCTTCTAACGAATTCTCCTTATACTTCTCTCCATAGAGTTGCTGGTACTCCTTTTGAAAACGGTCATAAACACTTTGTGCGTATGCTTTCTGCCCAAGTTTCTTGAGTGCTTTTATTTTGAAAGTCAATGCCGTTTCGCTCATTCCGTCGAATGAGAAAAGTACATCGGACAATACGACAACCTTTCTGGGTTCATTATTCGCTTCTACGATAGGAAGCAGTTTTTCTATGATCCGGATGAAAAGTTCGTCATGGTTAATTTTGATATTACCAAACCATTCGTAATGTACAAAAGTAGGTAGTAAGGTGCCTCGTTGCAGCAGGCCGATAAATCAGAATCCTAATTATTAATGGGATGGCAATTATGCTTCTTTCTGTTTTAATAAGACGGGATATTGCAGAACTTGATAAAACTAACAGTCTGTCCGGATATTCCCTTGGGGAGATTTAATCGGGCTTTAAAAATCTTGAATCAATGAAACTAATAAAATATTTATCCTTTATCCCTTTTCTAGCTCTTCTCTGCTTGATGACGGGATGTGAAAATGACAAAGATGTGTATTACCCTTATGTCAATGTTCCGCTTACTACGCACAATCCGGTGCTCGTTGAGGGAGAAGTCCTGCATATCGGTATTGGTTTGGACGGTGTGAATTATCGTGTAGAGAGTGATAATGAGGATGTGGTGACTGCCGAGGTGGTTGGCAACGAGATACTGTTGACAGGCAGTGACATAGGTAGCACCATCGTTCGTCTTTCGGATGATAGCTACAATCGTGCTCTCATGACGGTTGAAGTACGTAAACTTCAGGAACTGACACTCGAATCGCTCCCGGAGGGAGTGGAAGTATTGCGTCTGGATAATGACGGTGTTATTCTTCGTGAAATGAAAATACTGACCGGTAATGGCGGTTATACCGTTAAATCTCTGAATGAAGGGGTAGCTACTGTGGCAATCTCCGGCACTACAGTAACTGTTACTGTGGTAGGTGACGGTGGTACAACTATTACTGTGACCGACCAGGAAAAGGAAAGCCGTTCCATAGATTTATGGGTACCGCTCAATCTTGACGACCCGACGCCACGTATTTATTGGGATGGTTATCGTGCCGATATTAACACGGTCGGAGTTTCCAGTACCGGATCTTATGCAACGCCAAAAGATATGTACTGGTATCAACAAAACGGTGAAGTGAAAGATACATATTATGTCTACTTTAACGGTGGTTGGGCAAACAATTTAAATTGTGTGAATGCTGCCAACCGTAATCCGAAGTTTGAAACGACTATCAATGACACTAATACTTCGTATACAGACAAAGCAGCCTCTGCCGTTAAACTGACCGAGTTTATTTTGGAAAAACGTATCGGTACAGGTCCGACGAGCCATCCGCATATCTATTTCATCTCTTTAAAAACAGAAGATGGTAAGCGTGGATTTATAGTGCATCGTTGGAATGAATAATAAAGACAAATAGGTTCTTAGTTTTTTTTCAGGGTATGAATATGAGGGTCGGATGCTGTATTGCTCCGGCCCTCTATGTTTTGATAGAGCATACAAAATTAGAGGCTGCCTTTCGGTAATACCACGAAAACAACTATCTTTGCTAACTGTTTATTATACACATAACCTAACAATATTATGCAGTATGAACTATAATTTTGATGAAATAATAAACCGTCATGGTACAGATTCCGTAAAATGGGATGCAGTAGAGAATCGTTGGGGACGCAATGACCTGATTCCAATGTGGGTAGCTGATATGGATTTCCGCACAGCTCCTTTTGTCATAGAGGCTTTGAAAAAACGCCTGGAGCATGAAGTACTCGGATATACATTTGCTTGCAAAGAATGGTCGGAGTCTATTATTAACTGGGTGAAGGAGCGCCATGGTTGGGCGATTCGTGAAGAGATGTTGACTTTCACTCCCGGTATTGTTCGCGGCTTGGCTTTTGTGATCCACTGCTTTACGCAAAAAGGAGATAAGATAATGGTAATGCCCCCTGTTTATCATCCTTTCTTTTTAGTCACTCAAAAGAATGAACGTGAAGTGGTATTCAGCCCGTTAGTCCTGAAAGATGAACAATATTATATTGATTTCAACCGCTTCCGTCAAGATATTCAAGGATGCAAATTGCTTATTCTAAGCAACCCCCATAACCCGGGTGGACGTGTATGGACCAAAGAGGAACTGTCTCAAATAGCCGACATCTGCTATGAAAGCGGCACATTGGTTATCTCTGACGAGATTCATGCTGACTTAACCCTACCTCCATACAAACATCCTACCTTTGCTTTGATTTCAGAGAAGGCACGGATGAACTCTCTTGTCTTTATGTCTCCCAGCAAGGCATTCAACATGCCGGGATTGGCTAGTTCTTATGCAATTATTGAGAACGACGAACTTCGTCACCGTTTCCAGACATATATGGAAGCAAGCGAGTTTAGCGAAGGACATCTCTTTGCTTATTTAGGTGTAGCAGCTGCTTACAGTCATGGTACAGAATGGCTGGACCAAGTGGTAGCATATATTAAAGGAAATGTGGATTTCACTGAAACGTATTTGAAAGAACATATTCCTGCTATCAAGATGATCCGTCCGCAAGCCTCTTACTTGATCTTTCTGGATTGCCGCGCATTGGGACTCAATCAGGAAGAACTGAACCGTCTTTTTGTAGAAGGTGCTCATCTGGCGCTGAATGATGGAATAACATTCGGTAAGGAAGGCGAGGGATTTATGCGGTTGAACGTTGCTTGTCCGCGTGTTACGCTGGAAAAAGCATTGAAACAGTTGGAGCAGGCTGTAATGGATTTAAAATAGTCTTTTAAGTCCATTCCCCGGTTCGGAAATAAAATCAATCCATTCAGGGGATGAAGCTATATTTCCTGTCTCACTCTTGCTTTTTACTATTAAATTTTGTATCTTTAGTGCTTCTCATCTTCCCAAAGACAGGTAATCATATTACAAAGTGACCAATATCATCTTATAAGGTGATATTGGTCACTTTGCAATGTGCCTATTGTCCCATTGTAACGGGACGACTTACCGACTGCATAAAAAACTACTAATCTTTGCACTGAAAAGTCTTAAGTACAAGATTGAAAAACTAGTTTGTTGCAGTATGATGATATGACAATGCCTCAACTATGGCATCACATTTACCGGAATCAGCCGTACCTCACTATTCAAGCCGGAGGGTAATGGACTCCAATGTCCATAATTGGCCGGACGATAGTTCAAATCAACAATATTGATTTCTTTGAATTTGCGCCACTGCACTCCCTGCCTGTCTAATTCTGCAATTCGATTCGCAGGGAGATTCGTGACTTCTATCTCGATGTGGTTTTTTCCGGGTTTTAAGAACTGGCCCACCTTTAGTTGATAAGGCACTGCCCATGCGCATCCCGCTTCCTGTCCGTTGATGCGGACACGGGCACTTTCGCGTACATCTCCCAAATCAAGAATCCAGTCGTCGGCCTGCAAAGTCGGCAATTCGATGTCTAAGGAATAAACACCGGTTCCCATGTTCGTTTGGGCTGCCGGATGATCGATATGGGTCCATGAACAGGGGCGATCTATATCAAATGTTCCTTGAATTTCCGGTTTGCTTTCGGCGAAGTGTAACTTCCAACCATGGTCCAGACGAAAACTGAAAGGTTGCTCTTTGACATACTTCCACGGTTTGGATGCTTGCAAAGGTTGTTGATATGTTTGCAGAATAATTGATTCACCGGATTTTAATTGCAGATAGACTTGTGTTTTTCCGTTTGCCTGTCTTACCTTAGCTTCACCACATTCTCCGGTCATGGGATTGAAGAGAGCGGCTGCGGCTGCATTCGTTCCCAATGTGATCCAACCGTCCACTCCTTTATTTTGCAAGGAAGAGATGAAATAGTGGTGTCCCGTATCATTCACTCTTCGGATCGCTTGTAGTCCGAATTTGGTTTTCATTTCTTCGGGAGAGATATTGCAGCTGGCCAATGTACGTGCATAATCCGTTCCTGTGATAATCTTCCCCTTTCCGATTGAAGTAACGGTTGTTTCCGAGAAAGAAACAGCCGGAAGTTGCCGGAGCGTACGCTGGTAACTTTGGCGTTTTTGTTCCAACTGACCGTATCCCGGTACATCTGTCGGATAATTTTCGAGGAATACGATAGTAGCTCCCTGTTTGGCAAGTTCATAAAGATGTGCCAATACATCACTCGGCATTAGGTGTGCAGCAGGCACTACCAATGCTTTGTAGCCCGTTCCGCCCGAAGTAACCAACTGCCCGTCTTTAAAACGTGTACTGCGAATAAAGTTATCGGAAATATAATCCCCGTCATACCCGCTGTTGTTGATGCGATGGATAGCGTCGATAAACTTAGGAGCCAGTTTATCCATGTGGTGTATCGTGAATAATAACAATCGTCCCGGTTGCTCATTCCACATATCATATACCGGAAGATAAATCAGGAAATCATTATCCGGCCGTCCCATTTGCAGAAAGCTCTGGCAACGGGTGATATAGTTAAAGAACGAAGGAGCATCACGCCAAATACTGTTTGTCGGACTCATATTGATAGAAGCGTAGAACAACCATCCGGGCCATTCGGCTTCTTTCGGAGAATACGGAGTACCGTGGAAAAACATGTGATTGACACCGGAGACAAACATCAGATCCATATCCGGTTTGCATTGTGATAAAGAAGTGCGGAAATGCTCCGTCAGCCACGTGAATGTTTCGGAAGAAGTGTACGTCTTTCCTGCAATATGAGCACCTGAAGAAGCATATTTCAGCATAGACAGGTCCGAATCATTCTTTTTAGTTAAAGAGTCCTGACGCAATCCTTCGATATGGAATTGCGACAGTCCGAAACCCTCACATTCGGGAATATCCACGGCAGCATAAATATCAATCAGATTGCCGGGCGAACCATGTGCCTGGTTGCGGGTGATACTGCCGTTCTTATGTGCCCAGTCCGTCCACTGGCAGGTAAAGTTTTCCAATAACAAATCGGAAATCGTTTCCCGGTAATCGGATACAATACGTCTGCTGACTTCCGGACGACTTTCGTCCAGAAATTCGGGGAAATGTTCTTCCAGTTTGTATCCCCGGCGACGGGCGAATTGTTCCAGGAAATCGTCTGTCCAATCTGCCTGATACACTTCGTAAGAGTCGTTGAAGAATGTATGGGGATAGCTCGTCTTGCTGCTTTTGAAAGCACGGTCAAAACGGGAAAGATAGTTCTTTACAGCTTTCTTTGAGAGATGGTTCATTACATATCCCTCACCTCCGGGAGCGGCACGTTTCACTTTCTGTCGTGTCTTACCGATATAAAGAGCTACGATTTTCCATTTGCCCGCAGGTGCTTTCCATTGTAGCTTGTCTTTTTTTACGTGGGCGGTCAGGTTGATACATTTACCTTTCTCATCGTAAGCCATCACCCGACTTAGTACGGAATAAGCCTGCTGTTTAGGGTCGGTCACATTGATATCTTGTTCAATCTCTTTGCCTCCCTCTAGGTTGTATGTCTGGAAGATAGCCTTAGTGGCTGCATCTTCAATACTGACTTCCGGTCCGCCGAAAGGCCATCCGGTTCCGGTATTCATGTCAATCTCGATACCGGTACGCTTTCCTTCCGCCTGTGTATGTTTAAGAACTTCCATCCAGCGGGGAGAGAGAAATTGAATCTCATTCGCATCATTGCCCTGCACACCATAGATGGGAGTAATTTCTACCGCCCCCATTCCGGTGCGTGCATATTCTTCCAGATTGTATGTCAGGTTCTTTTCGTCTACGGCACTTCCCAGCCACCACCATCTGGCACCGGGACGTGCTTCCACCGGAGCATCCGGCCATTGTTGTGCTTGCATTACTCCACCTGCGGCAAGCAGGCAAAGGACTATCCATTGTCTTTTATTCATCATTCTTTCGGCGTATTATAATATTCTATGTTTTCTGTATCGTCAGTAACAAAAAGCGTCCGTCCGTCCGGCTGTTCAAAGTGGAAACGAATGCCGTCGAAGGTAATGTTCCGTGCGTGGCGGATATAAAACCCTTTGGCGGGAATAGTGCCGAACATCCAGGGTTCGGGGTATACTTTCTCCTGTTCGGGCGGAATACGTTTGCCATCCTCTTCGCTATATCCTCCTTTATAATAGAGGTGAATATTCCGAAAAGTTACGTCCTCAATACATGCACCCGGTACTCCGCTGATGATAGAAGCATATCGGCTGTCGGCATTCCATACATTGATATCGCTGATAAGAATACGTTTCATGGTGCCCACAGGAGTGCCTTCAGGACTGCGCATACGTGCGCCCAACCGGAGGAAAATAGGCGCATTGACTATATTTCTCATTGTAATATTACTGATTACAATATCTTCCAGATGTCCTCCGTCTACCGTTTCCAATGCCAATCCACGGCAATGTTCAAAGATACAGTTCGTAATCGCAATATTGCGGAAACCTCCACTACTTTCTGTGCCGAGTTTGATGCGTCCCGTACGGAAACCATGATCGGGAGCCTGCGGTTCGTCCAACTGCCAAGTGCCGTCCATTACACTGCCTTTGTCAAAGCCGCTGACATAACAATCACTGATCGTCACATTTTCCGTATCTTGGAAGCGTCCTAATCCATAAGAGGCTTTCAATACAATGGCATCATCCCAGGGGGAGTTCACCGTGCATTGGCTGATACGTACGTTCCGGCAGCAATCAATATCAAAGCCATCCCGGTTGGTGTCTACTTTCAGATTCATAATCGTCAGATGATCCACTCCGGTAGCCAACAGGGCGAAATGCCCGCAATGCAGCATGGATAAATCTTTCAGGGTCACATTTCTGCAATCTTTCAGGCTGATAGCCTTATTGCCTACCCCCGGTAGGCGACTCTCTTCACGGGTCAAGCCTTTGCCATAGATTAAGCCGGGACCACTGATCGTAATATTCTCCAGTCCGATTCCCCAAATTAAAGAGTTTTTCCAATGGCTGTGACCGAAATCCTGATACTTATTATGTTCATTCGGTTCGGCGGTATCATATCCTTCCTCTTTTCCGGGAAAGGCGGCAATGATACGGGTGCCCTGTTCCAAATAGATATGAATGTTGCTTTTTAACCGGATGGAATAACACGCATATTCTCCCGCAGGTAGATATACTGTGCCTCCTCCGGCCTGTGCGGCCGCTTCAATTGCACGATTGATGGCAGGCGAATCAATCGTTTTCCCATCCGCTTTGGCTCCGAAGTCCATTACATTATAAATGGCTGCATGTAGATAGATGCAACCTATTAACAGACTGAATAATAAATAGATCCTTTTCATTTTTTGTCGATTTTGGCAAAAATATCCGGTAACATATAGTAGTTGTAATCCGCTTTTTCATTCTGTTCGTAGAAACAGAAGTAAAGCCGAGAAGGCTTGCTTCCTTCGTTTCGGGAAGAAGCCGGGGAGAGACTGCAACGTCCGGCCAGTACAGGGCGGTCGGTTCGTTTGCCTGATTCGTAAAGCATCAGGGGAGTTGCATCCTTATGTCCGTCGCTCAAGCGGATATCATCGGTAGGAGTGACAGCCTGCAGCGTCCGTAATTGCATACTTTCTCCGTAGTAGCAAGTGAAGGCTTGTCCCTCCACGCTGAATACATTGATGTCCGAATCCGGTTGGCAATCGCCGAAACTCCAAAATAGGGCATCGGCTTCCGGAGCAGAGGCGACTTCTACTTTCAGGATAAATCCACGACTATCGGGCAGTGCTTTCCATTGGAAGGACACTCCCTGTATCTTTTCTTTAGGCTTTAGCCAGTGGCTTTCATTTCCTTTTGATATACCCAACCGGAAAGTGCCGGCAGGTGGCGTCAGTGCTTGTGCTTGCGCATCAATGAGCAAGATTCCCAGCAGTACGATGGTCAGGAGATGTCTTAACATAGTTGAAGTTGATATTACTTTGTTCATTCTCTTTTAGTTCAATGACATTCTTTTCTTCTGTCTTTAATGTAATTTCAGACAAGTTGAAATTCTTCGTATAGCAGATTTTGCCCGGTTTGTCGGTCTGTGCTTCGATGGCATAAAGATAGAAATTTTCCAGACGTAACGAGTCATTCCATCCCGAAGCGGAGATAAATTCGTCCACATTTTCCGCTTTTACCTTTGATATGTAGACATTGCGGAAACGCGGATAACCTTTTTCGGGAGGCGTTACCGGAGTCAGCATGATTCTCCAGTGTTCCGGGATTTCTTTCCCTTCATACTCTTTGGGTAAAGTGCTGTAACTGTAACTGGGGTTCCAGTTCAAGTCCGCCGCCAGCACGTGACGGACGTTTTCCGCTTTTACTTCGGTCATATAAATGTTTTCGATTGTCCCTCCACGGTTCATGGCGCTTTTCAACCGCAGCACGGCGGAGGTGCCGATTGCTTCCAGATTATATCCCAATACATTCCGTATGCTACCGGAAGTTTCGCTTCCGCAGGTGATAAGTCCGGCACCTTTGCGGGCGATGCAATTGCGTATGACCACATTTTCCGTAGGAAGGTTCACCCGCAGTCCGTCTGCATCCCGTCCCGATTTGATACAGATATTATCATCGTTACAGTCTACATCGCAGTTTTCGACCAAGATATTGCAGGAAGAATCAATGTCGATACCGTCCGTGCTCGGACCGTGTCCACCTATATTGTTGTTGATGGTCAATCCGTCTATCGTGCAATAATCGGAGTAAAGAATCTGACATCCCCAAAAACCGGTACGCATCAGGGTAAATCCTTTCAATGTAATGTCCGAGCTACGTTCTATGAGGATGCCCCGTACCCGTTTGCAGTCGTAATCCACAATCCAGCGCAATCCTTTTGCTTCGTATTCTTTCCGCATTTCCCAATATTTATCCCAAAATACTTTTCCCCGGCAGTCCAGCGTTCCTTCTCCGCTGACGGAAGCGTTCTTTTCATTGACAATGTTGATAACTGCCGCGGGCCATGTCATCTCGATTCCTGCAATCCGCGAACGGAATTCGGGATAATGATGAATGGATGGGCTGGCCAGTAAAGTCACCCCTTTGTCCAGTTGCAGGTTGACACCGCTTTTTATGAACAGTGCGCCAGTCTGATAATATCCCGGCTGAAGAACTACCGTTCCTCCACCGATGACGGCACAACTGTCAATTGCTTTCTGGATAGCTTCCGTGCTAAGCACCGTGCTGTCTGCTACTGCGCCAAAAGAATTAGCGGATAAAATTACATGGTTTCCGGGCATTTGCCGGCTGCCTACACTATCGGCCCATGACAAATCCGGTTGTTGCGGTACTTGCCCCCATTCGAAGCTGTTGTTTCCTGCCTGTTTAGCCGTTGGGGTGGCGCAAGCTGCTGTCAAAAGTGTGCCTGCCAATAGGAACAGGGGGAAGATGCTTTTGGTTTTCATATTTATCTAATGCCTGATTCTTAATACTTAATACCTACTACTTATCTCTTAATTTCCGTCCGGTTTTTCAATTTCCGTGAATGGTGATTCGTTCCAGTGGAAACTATTCACATCGTCCGGCTGTGCCGGGTTATAGGACGGGTCTATTTTCAGGTGTTTAGCCAGTTCCGGTACGGCTTTCTTCATTCCTTCAATCACACATTGGGCTATTTGATAGGCTCCGTATGGATTGAAGTGGGTGTTATCCTCAAAAGCTTTGGTCTGTCCCGGATAAGTGCCTGCCGGATAGTGTACGAAAGCACGTTTCGACGTTTCTGTTCCCAAAGCTTCATAAAGCGTACGGGTCATCTCGTTGAGGTCGATCAACGGAACATTTTCTTTAGCTGCCAGCCAGCGCATGGCTTCCGGATAATCTTCGTGTGTGTCACGGATATGTCCGGTTGCGTCGAAACTCCGGCGTTGGGTGGGAGTCACCAGTACGGGGTATGCTCCCCGTGCACGAGCTTCATCAATAAATGTTTTCAGGCTGGTCATAAAAGAGTAATAAGCTCCTTTGCCCGGCCCTTTTTGCTTTTGGTCGTTATGCCCGAATTCCATGAAAAGATAATCTCCTTTCTTTATCTGGCTCAATGCTTTTTTCAAACGTCCTGCGGCAATAAACGTATTGGCTGATTCGCCCGATTCCGCATAATTGGCGATACAAACGTCCGTACCGAAAAAATGAGGTATCATTTGTCCCCAGCTTGCCCATGGCTCGTTGTCCTGGTCGACTACGGTACTGTTACCGCATAGAAAAACGGTAATCACCGACGGATCGGCAGGCTCGATGCTGATACTCTGGCATACGGGTGCATCACCGTTAAATTCCAGCGTCAGTTT